>Ga0265294_10001940_pt1 | contig 27366 bp, 24 predicted proteins | sample MunlanPumphouse3_FD_192504 | JGI IMG/M metagenome (GOLD analysis project Ga0265294, IMG submission 192504) | Groundwater microbial communities from a municipal landfill in Southern Ontario, Canada - Pumphouse #3 | ecosystem: Environmental > Aquatic > Deep subsurface > Groundwater | place...
AATTCCTATAAGTATTCCATCGCAAAGATGTGCAAGGTGTTGAAAATAAGCAGGTCACTCTACTACTATCACATTAACATGATAGAGCAAGAAGACAATGATGAGAAAGACAAGAGCGTTATCAGCACATTCAAAGAAAGCCGAAACAACTATGGAGCAAGGAAAATCCGTGAAGAACTTAGCAAGCAAGGAATCATCATTTCGAGACGAAAAATCCGGCAAATCATGATGAAACATGGATTGGTCTCAAACTATCAGGTTAAGCAATATAAGAATCACAAGAGCAAATCTAATGAAGAATGGGTTGAGAATGAGCTTGATAGAGACTTCAACGGTAAGAAAAAACATCAAGTGATTGTCAGCGACCTTACCTATGTTAGAGTCGCAAACAAATGGCATTACATCTGTGTTTTACTCGATTTATTCAATCGAGAGATTATTGGCCATAGTGCCGGTCCCAAGAAAGACGCTGAACTAGTTAAACAAGCTTTCATGAACTCTAGCATACGTTTATCTGACATAGAACTATTTCATACTGATAGAGGAAGTGAGTTCAAGAATATCGCAATTGAAGAGATTCTAACTGCATTCGATATTAGAAGATCATTAAGTAGTCCTGGTTGTCCTTATGACAACGCTGTAGCAGAAGCTTTATACAAAATTGTTTAAACTGAGTTTGTAAGAAAAAGAAAATTCGACAATTTAGAACAATTGGAAATTGAATTGTTCGATTATATCAATTGGTATAATACCAAGCGAATCCATGGTAGTTTGGGGTACTTATCTCCAGTTGATTATCGATTACAAGTGTCTATATAAAAATTGTCCTAAAAAGGGTTGCCTTACCAACCTTTAGATTTACGATTTATCATCATAACATTCTATAACAAGCAGACCATAAATAGAAAAGCATTTAAGATTCAACTTATCTAAAAAAAATATTAACTAATAAATGGAGGAAAGCTATGAACGGATCAGAATTTTTAAAACAAATTATGGAAAAATTGTATATGTCGGTGGATGAATTATCAAAAAGAACTGATATATCTAAAGAGTCACTAAGTGATTTTTTGAATAGAGGTATCGATTTGCAAACAAAGGATTTTCTTAGTTTATCAAAAGTGTTTAAAATTAGTATGGAAGCATTAGTAACTGGTGAACTTATTGATGATGGTGATAAAATAGCGTTTAACAATTTAATGCCAACAAGAGATAAATATGTAGACTTATATCTTGAAAAATGTCGAGAAGCAGTTGAAATGTTAGATTTACTAAAATTTTTAGATTTGTTAATACCTGTTCCGAATTATGATTCTAGGGGTAGATTGCAATCCTTTGAAGGTGGAGTTTTTTCAGTTTCAAATAATATCTCAGTGTCTTGGATGACTAAATTTTTGCCATCCGTAGATATCGATAAGGTAATTGCGCTAGATAATTATGAAATATTTGAAAAATTCAAAGATTACCCTAGAACCATGGGCGAAATGGTATATTATCTAAATGAAAAAGGTCTGGTTGATAAGTCCAAAGAACTTCAAAAACAAATTAGCGGTTCTCATGATTCTAATAGAATAAGACCGGTTCCGCCTATAGAGTTTAAAGCTATTAAAAAGTGTACAGATATTAGATTTTTTGAAAATATTACGCTTAATGATTCAGACTTTGTATCTGCTTTAGATTATATTGACGCATCAAATCCTTCTTATTGGGAAATCTGCTCTATTCTTTTAAAAAAAGGAGCATATTTCATGCTTGGTGAACCATTAAGAAATAATCAAGGCGTATTGATTAGAAAAATGGATGTTCCAAAAACTATGATGTTTAAATACATTGTTAAGCAAAATATTCATAACTGATAGAAAAAAATCCTTCTTTTGAATATAAAAATTATTAAGTTAATTGATTATTACCGATATGTTTTGTGAGGGGATAGCAAGGGTAAAGTAATTCATATTTGACTTTATATCTCTATAATTAGCCCTCTAAAAATTTATAGTCACTTTCCTTTCACGCATGCATTCACGGGTTCGAATCCCGTACGGGTCACCAGCTTAAAAAAGTTAAGACAGCAAATATTTGCTGTCTTTTTTTATATTCTTTTTTTTAAAATCTCAATCAAAAATTTCATATCCATTAAAGGATTCAATTTTACCTAATAAAACATCATCATAGAATTTTTGTTTGTAGTCAATAAATGTCAAACTTTTTTTTATTTGATTTAGTTGTTCAAGAAGTTCTGTTTTCTGGTCAGCTAAAATTTTTTTACGCATTGGAATTGACGAATCACCTTCAAAACATAAATCAACATATGTTTTCATTTGCTTTATTGACAGATCACATTTTTTAAGACACTTAAGTCCCTTTATCCACTCAACATCCATTTTAGAGAATATTCTATAATTGTTCTTATCTCTTTTAAGGTTTGGAATAAGACCCTGATTACAATAATATTTTAATGTTTCATAATTTAAATTTGTTAGATTACAAACTTCTTTCATTGTATACATTTAATTTTCCTCCAATATTAAAAAGATACTTGACCGGTTGTTACTACCGTATGTTATTATAACATTATAAATTGAATATGCATAATATTTTTTATAAAATGAAATCAAATAAGTTGATTGATAAACAAATATTAACCCGAGTTTTATAGTTGATAATCATTGGTCAAGGACAATACAATAAGTTTACTACATTGAGTGGAACACTTAGATATCTAGAAATGGATGTTTGGGTGTTTTTTTAATGTAGCAACTATAAAACAAAAATATATAAATATATATGTAGTAATTTGTAGTAATGCATGATATAATATATTTATAGGAGTTTAATAGATGTTTATAAAAAAAGTTAAAATTAATACCAATCAAAAACATAGTTTATATCTAGTGGAAAGTTATCGAGATAAAGAGGGCAAACCAAAACATAGAACCATTAAAAATTATGGTATACTTGAAGATTTAGAAAAAGATAACCCTAATATCCTTGAAGAACTTAGGGAAGAAGCCAAACATTTAACGAAAGATAAAAAGTTGGATACCACTCAAACCGTCGATATTGATTTTGATAAGCTACAAACTAAATCACTAATTAACTATGGGTATATCTTTTTAGAGAGACTATATAAACAAATAGGCATTTCCAATTTTATGAAAGATTATCAAATAAATAAGAAATGTCAATATGATTTAGATGATACCTTAAAACTGCTTGTGTTTTCTAGATGTCTTAACCCATCAAGCAAAAAGAAAACTTATGAAAACAAAGGTAATTACTTTTTTGAATTTAGTGATTTTAAATTGGAAGACATCTATAAATCACTTGATTACCTAGCAGATATTAAAGATGAATTAACCTACTCCATACATCAATGCATAAGTGATCATTATGGAAGAGATTGTACACTTGTATTTTACGATGTGACCAACTATTATTTTGAATCTGAAGAGATGACTGATTTAAGACAAAAAGGTGTATCAAAAGAAAACAAGAAAACAGGTATTGTTCAAATGGGATTATTTATCGATCGTAATGGGATACCGATCACCTATGAATTATTTCCAGGTTCAACCAATGATTTAAGCACAATGAAACCTATTTTAGAGAAGATTAAAAATAAGTACAATTTAGGCAAGATTACCATTGTCGCAGACAAGGGTAATAACAGTGGCGCTAATCTAGATTATATTAATGAACAAGGCGATAAATATATTATTTCCCAGAAGATACGTTTGAGAGGTAATAAGTTAGCTGATATTGTTTTAGACCCAGAAGGCTACATAGAGAACGCATCTGGCACATTCAAGTATAAAACGATAAAGCGTGTTAGAGATGTTAAAAATAAAAAAGGACAAGTGATATCTTCTATCGATGAACACCTCTTATGTTTTTGGTCTTTAAAGGAAGAAAGATACCAACACGCCAAGCGTGGTATCTTAGATGAAAAAATAGATAAATTTATGAATGATCCTTCTTTACTTAATGCCTCAAACTCATTTGGTGTAAAGAAATACTTTAAGAAGACAGTTTATGATAAAGTTACAGGAGAAGTTGTCAAAGCCAAAAACCATTATGAGTTTAATGAAGAAAAATATCAAAGAGATATCGCCTTAGATGGTTATTATGCCATCGTTACCAATGATTTAGAATTAACACCGTCTGAAATTATAGATAAGTATAGAAACTTATCAGTGATAGAAGACTCTTTTAGAGTCACAAAGACAGATTTAGAAGGTAGACCTGTCTATGTATGGACTGATGAACATATCAAGGGACACTTCTTAACTTGCTTTATTGCATTAACACTATATCGTTTACTTCAATTAGAAACAAGTAACCAATACTCTGTCAATCAATTAAAAGAAGCCTTGAACAGCGCTCTAGTACTTGAGATGGGGAATGGTATACTTCACATGAATAAGGTAGATCCAATCATTGGGGAACTTGGAAGGAAGTACAATCAACTATTTGATAAAGAATTTTATAAATTAGAAAAATTCAAGAGACAATTGACTACTTTACTACATTCATAATAAAACTAAAAAGAGATAATAATCACTTATACAGCGGTTATTATCTCTTTTAATCTTTTTTAACTATAAAAGTCGGGTTAAAGCTCAATAGTAAATAGCTAAATTTCTTAGCACAGGTTTTATATGAATGTTTAATGTATAATAAACAAAACTTTGTTATTTTGAAGAGTTAAGAAAAAAGAATTTTTATTTGTGAAATATATTGTATATTGATATTAGACTAAGAATTAATAATGAAAAATAATTATATTAAAAGTTATGATATAGATATAATCTTACATTAAATAGATTATAAAGTGGTTTTTTACTCGTCTCAAGAAGATATAAATTTATCCAATGAAGTACTGTATTCAAGGATATTTAGATTTAGATATCTTTAGTTATATTGAGTTATATCATAACATAAAGAGAAAACACTTTTAATTGAGTTTCATTTCTAATATCGCTTACAGAATTTAGATTAAGTCTTTTATATTAAGCTAATGAGTGTTATTATGTGTATGTGTAACCATTGATATGAAGTACAATTATGATTAACTAAATGCATGTTAGATTTAGCAAGAATATATGGAGGTAACTAATGCGTGAAAGAACAGAAAAATTTTTAAAACAGAAAGAGTATATTTACCAAATTATTAATCCGCAAACAATAGTTTTTCGTGATGAATATGCTCAAAAATGCGCAATGAATTATTGTGGTAAATACAATAAATCTTGGTCTTGTCCTAGTGCGATAGGTAATGTTAATAATCTAAGAGAAAAAGTCTTGCAATTCAAATATGCTTTTCTTTACTCTAAAATAACTAATCTCGAAGATGCTTATGATGTTGAATCAATGGATAAAGGCAGAAATGTTATTATGAATGATACTCTAGAATTACTAGACCTTTTAAAAAAAGGTTCAGAACCTTTTTATATTTTATCAGCAGGTAGTTGTTCGATTTGTAAAACTTGTACTTATCCTAATCAACCATGTCGATTTCCTGAAAGAATGTTGATATCTCTAGAAGCATTAGGGATAGATGTGGCATTATTAGCAAAAGAAAATGGATTAAAGTATTATAATGGAGTGAATACAGTCACATATTTTTCGATTATTTTTTTTGGTAAAAAAAATGAATAGAATTACTGTACATGTTTCTGACGAAATTAAAGTTATAAGTGCAAAAACTAATGATAACTTATTGCAAGTGCTTAGAGATAATAAGATTTATATTTCAAGTCCATGTGGCGGACGTGGAATATGTAATAAATGTTTGATCAGATTAATAGATGAAAATCGTTTTGAAAAAGCATGTCAAATTACAATTACTAAAGATATGGATATTGAGATTATCTCTAATCAGGGCGAAGGACTTCATAATTTTATTGTAAAGAAGTCAAATATTAAATCAAAAAATGGTTTTGGTGTTTGTGTTGATATTGGAACGACTACAATTGCTATATATTTAGTTGATAATAATCAGGGATATGTAATAATGTCCAAATCATGTTTAAATCCACAAAGTAGTTATGGCGCTGATGTAATATCAAGAATAGACGCTTGTAGTCAAGGTAGATTAGAAGAATTATCATTAATGGTTATAGATGTAATAAATGAAGCAATTCATGAGTTTATTGATAAATTTTCTATTGATAAAATAACAGAGGCATATATAGCTGCTAATCCTGTAATGTTGCATATAGTAGCTAAAAAGAGCCCTGTAACAATAGGATATGCACCATATACACCGCTTTTTCTAAACTTAATTCATATTCCTGGCATTAGTTTGGGGATAAAAGCAGAAAATGTGACTCTGATGCCTTCAATAAGTAGTTTCATAGGTTCTGATATAACAATGGGTATTATTTCTTCAAATATAATGAATGATTTTTGTTCTATATTAATTGATTTTGGTACAAATGGAGAAATGGTTTTGAAACACAACCAAAAATATTTTGCCATTTCTACAGCGACAGGACCAGCTTTTGAAGGTGCTAGTATAACAATGGGTATGGGTGGAGTAACTGGAGCAATTAATCGTGTACAACTTATAAATGAAGAAATTTGTTTGTCAACAGTATACGGTGAACCAAAAGGGATATCTGGTAGTGGATTGATAGATATTGTTGCAATATTGCTAAATGTTGGTTTGATCGACGAGTATGGAGGTTTTAATCATGAATCAAGACATTTTTTAAGAAAATATCTGATTGAGGATAAATTTTATTTAACTCCCTATATATATATTTCTCAGGCAGATATTAGGCAATTTCAACTTGCTAAAAGTGCTATTAAATCGGGAATATTAACCTTAATTTCTTACGCTCAACTTGAAGTTGAACAAATAGAAAAAGTTTATATTGCAGGAGGTTTTGGTTTCTACTTAGATTATGAAAATGCAGTAACATCAGATTTGATTCCAAATGATTTCTTAAGCAAGATAATTCCTTTGGGGAATGCATCAGGTCAAGGTTTAATAGATTGTATGTTGGAAGAAAATAAAATTAAAATCGCAAGTGAAATTGTCAAAGATGTAAAAGTTATTGAACTGACTAATAATAAGATATTTTCTGATTACTTTATTGAGAATATGATTTTTGAAAAGGATGATGTAAATGAATATTGAATTAAGTAAATATGAACTAAATGAAATATTAGATTTTTCTGATATGATAAATCTTTTAAGTCATTTTTCTAAACTAACCGAAATTGATGTCAGTTTACATAGTAAAGAGGGTGAAGAAGTTCTTTCTTATCGCTTACAACCAGAAAACAGTATTTGTGAGTTGGTTAAAAATCAGCAGAATAATTGCAACTATCAAATGAAATATGCTGGATTAAAATCAGCTGAATTAGGTGAACCATATATTTTTCAGTGTGGAACGATGATAAAATGTTCAGTTCCCATATTTTTTGAAGAAAAATACCTTGGTTCTTTAGCGTGTGGTCCAGTTCTTTTGTGGGAACCAGATGAAATCGCTAAAAAAGATTTAAAGCAATTTACTGAGAAATATCATCTGGAAAAAAAAGATATTAAGCAAATTATTGAATGTGTTAGACAGTTGACTCCAGAAAATATGAGAAGTGCTGCAGGTATGTTGTCATTGATGGTTTCATATATGTGTAAAGATGAAAGTATTTTTATTAAGCAACGTAACAAAATCACCAAGCAACAAGATAAGATCGCTAATCTTTTGATTGAAAAAAGAATAGCTGCAAAAAGTATTGATAGAATTGAAAAGCAAAACAAATTCAAGAAGTATCCATATGAACTAGAAAAAGAGTTGATTGCATATCTTCAAAATGGTGAAACAAAAAGTGCTATGGAAATTTTAAACTCTTTATTGTCAGAGATATTTTCTTTATCTCTAGGGAATTTAGACACTATTAAAGCCAATATTTTTGAACTCTCAGCTGTCTTGATGAGAGCTGCTGTTGATTCAGGGGTTTCACTTAGTGATATGCACGAGATTATGAAAAAAATAACAATTATTATTGCAAATGAAACAGAGTATGAAGAAGTATGTCTTTTAACCGCAGAAATAATGGAAGCAATTAATAATGTTATTTCTAATAATAAATTTACTAAAAAAAGTAATGAAAACCTTATAAAGGCAATTAACTATATCAAAAAAAACTATCGAATAGATGTAAGTCTTGAAACTGTAGCTAAAAACGTATTTGTTAGTAATTATTACTTAAGTCATCTTTTTCGGGATGAAATGAACATGACTTTCATCGACTATGTGAACAAAGTTAGAATTGAAGCGGCTGTGAAATTAATGAAAGAAACAAATTTGACAATACAAGAAATTATTTCACAGACTGGATTCTCTGATCATAGTTATTTTATTAAAATATTCAAAAGACATCACGGTATTACACCTAAGAAGTATATGAGTCTTTTTTTATAAAACAATCTTACTTTTGAAGTAAGATTTTTTTTAACAAATTTGTTTTATTTTATCACAAGATAACTACTATTAAGATAAAGCGTTTTCATTTATAATTAATTTTGAGCAAAAGAAAAGGTGGTATGACTATGATATTAGAAGATATTTCCATGTTGTTACAAAAGGGAAAAGCAAAAGAAGTTAAAATTCTAGTTCAGAATGCGCTAGATCAAGGTTTTGAAGCCAAAAGTATTTTAAATGAAGGGCTGATTAGTGGTATGTCAGTAATTGGTCAAAAGTTCAGAAATAATGAAGTGTTTGTACCCGAAGTTTTAGTAGCTGCTAGAGCTATGAATTTTGGACTGGAAATTCTTAGACCAGCATTAGTGCTTCAAGGAAATAAATCTAAAGGTAAAGCTTTAATTTGTACTGTTCAAGGAGATCTTCATGATATTGGAAAAAATCTGGTAAAAATGATGATTGAAGGTAAAGGAATTGAAGTAATCGACTTAGGTGTTGACGCTAGTCCCGAAACTGTTGAAGAAGCAATAATAGAACACAATCCTGATATTTTATGTTTAAGCGCACTCTTAACTACAACGATGATGAATCAAAAAGTAATAATTAAACACTTGGAAAATAAAGGCTTAAGAAATGATGTAAAAATTATGGTTGGTGGAGCTCCTCTTACAGAAAAATTTGCTAAAGAAATAGGCGCTGACGCTTATGCTCCTGATGCAGCTACTGCTTCAGATATTGCATTAAAATTAATAGAGGGGAAGTTATATGTTTAAAAGTATTGAGACTTACAAAATAAATATAGATAAGTCATTTGAAGAGAATTATAAACTTTATAATGATTCATTGAATAAAAAAGTAGGAAATATCAGTTTCCGTGTTTTGCCACCTTCTGATGTTAGCTTTTATCAAGAAATTGACTTGTGCAGTTACAACTTTGATACCGATATTGACAAATATGCTAATGATTTAATCGAATTACTAGACAAATCTTACCTAGAAAGAATAAAAATAGATGATAACATGCTACCAGCCGTTTTTCCAATTTTGGGAATAGGTGATTATTCTGCTTTTGTAGCTGGAGATATTACTTTTCAGCCCGATACTAGTTGGGGAGAACATGTCTTACAAAATATTGATGACTGGAAGAAACTTCCACATTTGGGGACAAGCCCTTGGTATAAAAGATTTTTGGATATTAGTGAACAATTAATCATTAGAAGTTTCAAGCAAGGAATCCCCTTTATGCGTGGTTTTTTTTCTCCTTTAGATTTAGCACACGCATTAAGGGGGGAGGATATATATTATGATTTCTATGATGAACCTGCGAAACTTCATGAATTACTTAACTTTTGTGCTGAAGCTACAATTAAATTTGCTGAAGATATTTATAACTTGGTAGATAAATATTATAAGAATACAAAATATGGAACTTGGTATACTAAAAAACAAATAAATATGTCCGAAGATATTGCTTGTATGATAAGTGGTGAAGCTTACCGTGAGTTTTGTAGACCACATACTCAAAAAGTAATTAATCATTTCGGAACAGGATATATGCATTGTCATTCCCGAGCTATGTATTTGGTTAAAGAAATATGCGATTTAGACAATGTAGTACATCTATGGTTAGCGACTGATCCAAACCAGCCTAGACCTATTGACCATATAGATCAATTAGTTAAGGATTCTAATTCAGTGGTTATAGCTATTGATTGTGGAAATTTTGAAGAAATTGAAGAAAACTTTTCAAAAATGAAAAAAGGTAATTTTTCAATATGTTTGCCAGTTTCATCCATTGAAGAGGGAATTGAAATGGTTGAAAGGTTTAGAAAATTAAACGATTCAAAATTATGAAAGGAACTTGTTGAATGAAGAAGCTTTTACTATTATTTATTATGACTGTTATGGTATTTATGATACCAGTTTTTCATCCTGTAAAAGCTTTAGAAACAAACACTTTAAGAATTTGGTTTTCTCAATATGAAGAAGAGAATGAAGCCTTAAGGAAAATAGCTGAGCAATATGAAGTTGAAAATGGCACGAAAATTGAGGTTGTTTCAAGAATTAATATATTTAATGCGGTTTCGGACTTGGTTAATAATGCTACATTAGATGAAAGACCAGACTTAATTTATATGCAAGCTCCTGATATTGGCGCTTTAGTTGCTAGCGACTATCTAGAACCTCTAACAGCATTGGTCGATGATGATCTGAAAGAAAAATATTCAGATGTTGCTTTTTCTGCTTTTAAATTAAATGGAGAATATTATGGTGTCGGGTATTCGATTGATTCTTATGGTCTTATATATAATAAAGATATAATCCAAGAAGAAGAACTCCCAGAAACATGGGATGAATTCTTTGAAATAGCTGTTGAGAAAACAGTTTTCGAAGACGGGGAACCACTTATACACGGAACTTTACTGAATGCTAAAGATATGTGGTTTAATTATCCTTTGATAAAATCCTATGGCGGCTATTATTATGGACTTTATCCTAATGGAGAGTTCAACCCATATGATATTGGACTTGACACTCCAGGTATGCTAGATTATTTTTCTAAAATTAATGAGGCAAAGGAACAAGGGTTAGTTTTAACAAATAAGATTCATGGTGAAAGTGAAATTGTTTCTAGATTTGCTAACGGCAAGGTAGGCATGATTATATATGGTCTATGGTACGCTTCTACACTTCAAGAAAGAGGAATTAATTACGGTATAGCTTCTTTGCCTGATCAAGAAGATGGTACGGTTTCAAAAGCTTTAACAACAGTTCAAGGTTTTGTTATGAACAAATTTTCAATTAATAAAGAAGAGAGTATTAAATTTCTTCAATATGTTCTAACTGATGAAAACCAGCAATTGTTAATTGAAGCAGGTAATGGCTATGAGAAAAAACTGGGAACTCGAAATCCAGCAAATCTAGCAGTAATTCAAAGTGAATATATTAAATCGTCAGAAGTTTTATCTTCCCTTAGTAACTTAAATGACGAGTGTGAAGCTTTCCCAAATATACCAGAAGGGCGAATTTGGTATAACTATACATCTCAAACATTTCAATCAATATTTTTTTCTGATGATGAAAATATGAATTATATGGAAAAACTTAACGATTTAACGGAGAAAATACGTGATGATGTAAGGTTGATGAATTATCAAGCAGAACGCATTGAAATTCCTTCTTATGTCTATGTAGTGGTTATTTGCATTTTAATATTAGGTATTATTCTTTATATTAAAATACAAAAAAAACATTTAGAAAAACTTAAAACTTATGCGATAAAACCAAAGTGGAAAACAACATTCATTGCTTGGATACTTATTACTCCGCTTATGATTTTGTTATTGATTTTTTATGTTTATCCTATCTTTCATAATTTTTATTTATCTTTAACCGATTATAGTGGAATTAACTTACGTGATTATGGCTTAATAGGTTTTTCCAACTATAGAGATATTTTTTTATCAGGATTTGAAGGATTAGTATCAATGACAATTTGGACATTTAGTTTTGCGATTTCTGTTGTGGTAGTATCATTTATTCTAGGTGTTTTTATTGCTACATTGTTACAAAAAAATAAGGTGAGTATAGCGAAACTCTATAGAATAATTTTCATACTTCCATGGGTAATTCCTACTGTCATCACACTTTTAATGTGGCAAGGATTATTAGAAACTGAAGGAGGATTAGTTAATCAAATTTTATCTTTCATAGGGATTAATAGAGTGCCTTGGCTTTCAAACCCTTGGGTAGCAAAGTTTTCAACAATTATGGTTATGACATGGTTTTCTTTTCCTTATTTTATGGTGGTAGCTAGCGGATTAATTCAATCTATTCCAAAAGATTATTACGATGCAGCAAAAGTTGATGGAGCGAATTCTTTTTACTTGTTTTTTTGTATTACTTTACCTCTTGTCTTTAAGGCAATGGTGCCGACTTTAATTATGTCTTTTATCATGCAGTTCAACCAGTTTGGAGTATATATATTAACCGCTGGAGGGCCTGCTGCAGACAAACTTGGTGAACCGGGAGCTACAGATTTATTGATTACATATGTTTTCAACACAGCTTTTAATACCGGAAGATATGCAGTTGCAGCTACTTATTCAGTTATTATTTTCATTTTCATAGCCTTATTTGCGATTGCTTCAATGCGAATTTCTAGAAAGGTGATGGATAACTAATGAAAGGTAATAAGCTTAACATAAGTAAAGTTGTATCAAATATATTTTTGCTTACATTAGCAATCATAACTATAACTCCTTTTGCTTATATTATTATGATTGCATTTGGCAAAAATATAATAGGGACAAGCGCCACAATACCAAAGGAACTCACTTTACTAAACTTTCAAAGACTCTTCACTGAGACAGCTTTTCTCAATTGGATTTTTAATTCAATAGTGATTGGTTTAACTACAATGATGATATCTGTAATTTTTGTTAGTATTACTGTCTATGTGTTCTCAAGAATGCGATTTTATGGTAAAGAAAAACTATTTAAATTTGTGATGTTAATTCAAATTTTCCCATTAACTTTATCAATGGTATCAATATTTAGAATTTTTGTAACTTTAGGTATTCTTAACGATATTAAAGGACTTATTATAATAAATTCAACTCTTTCATCAGCTGGATTAGTATTATTGGCAAAAGGATTCTTTGATACTATCCCTTACGAAATTGATGAAGCGGCGATGGTTGATGGTGCTTCAAGATTCCAAACTCTTACAAAAGTTATATTACCATTAGCTAAACCAATGCTAGCTGTGGTAGCTATCCAGAGTTTTGTCATTGCATATAATGAATATGTCATCGCTTCAACTGTTATGACACAAGGCTTAGAAACAATGCCACTTTCTGTGGGCTTGCAATCAATGATTAGTGGACAATACGGTACAAACTGGAGTATGTATTGTGCAGCTGCTATTTTAGGTTCAGTGCCGATGATTGTTTTATTTTACTCATTACAAAAATATTTTATTGGTGGTATCACAGAAGGTTCAGTCAAAATGTAAAGGAGAAAGTAATGGAAAAGTCATCTGTTTTTCATCAAGTTCATGGCCTATATTGTTATTCACAAACAAGAGACAGTTTAACAATAAGAGTTAGAACAAATATAAATGATTTTAAAGAAATAATTGTAAACTACAAAAATCTTTACGACCATACAGAAGATATTTACCATAAAACAATGGATATATTATTGGTTAATGAAGATTATGCCATATATGAAACTAGTATAACTATAAAAGAAAAGCATTTTAAATACTTTTTTTCTTTGATTGATTATAATAACAAAACTTATTATTATACCTCTGATGGATTTTTAAACAACCCTAAACAAGATAACTATTTTTACTATCCTCAAATTAATGATGATGATATTATAAATTTACCAAAATGGGCAGAAGGAGAAATAATTTATCAAATACTTATCGATCGTTTCTATGATGGAGATTATACAAACAATCCGATAGATGTACAATCTTGGGATTCTTTACCGAGTCGTAACACATATTATGGTGGTGATTTCAAAGGAGTTATTAATAAACTAGATTATTTGTCTAGTTATGGAGTTAAAATGATTTATCTATCACCAATATTTAAGTCTCCAAATTATCATAAATATGATATTGTTGATTACTATCAAATAGAATCCATATATGGGAGTAAGGATGATTTGATTGATTTAGTAAATAAAGCTCATGAAAAAGGTATGAAAATAATTCTTGATGTTGTATATAATCATTGTTCATCTTTACATCCATTTTTTCAAGATTTATTGAAATATCAAAAAAATTCTATTTACAAAAATTGGTTCAAGGTTGAAAACTATCCTATTTCAATTGCAAAAGGTAATTATGATAATTTTGCTAATCAAGTACCATCTATGCCAAAGTTCAACACTGCAAATCCTGAAGTAATTGAATATTTGGTTACACAAGCTCTATATTGGGCAAAAGAATTGAAAATTGATGGTTATCGTTTAGATGTATCGGATGAAGTTGCCCATATTTTTTGGAAAATTTTATATCAAAGGTTGACTGCATTTAATCCCGAATTTATTATTATAGGAGAAATTTGGAATCATGCAACTAAATGGCTAGGAAATGTGGAAATGCATACTACAACCAATTACAAATTAAGACAAAATATTATTGATTTTATGACTGGAGATCAAGAATCTAAGGATTTTATTAAAAGATATAATGAAAATAAAAGCCGATATTTAACTCCCCATTATACTTACTTAATAAGTTTGCTTGGAAGCCATGATACCATTCGGTTGAGAACAAAGTTAAACAGTGATTTAACTAATCATCTTGCTTTGAGACTGATGCTAATGCTTGAAGGTATTCCTTTAATTTACTATGGTGATGAAATTGGTATGGAAGGTAATGATGATCCCGACAATAGAAGAGCAATGAAATGGGATTATATACAAACGCAAGAGATTATTGAAACTAAAAGATTTGCGGTTTTAAGAGCTAATAATGAATGTTTGAAAAAAGGAAAAACTAGTTTTATCGAATCACAATCAAGAGTTATTAAGTTCTTTAGAGACTATAAAAACAGTCGAATTATGGTTATTTTAAATTTGAGTGATAGTGATGTTATTGAATCTACTCCAAACTTAAGAGATATATTTTCTGGAGTAAAAAGTAATGTTGTTAAGCCAAAATCAATAAGAGTATTTATCAGTGAATAACCAACATAGTTGGAAATATAAAGGAGAATGAGAATGAAGAATTTTAAGAGAAAAACCATTACTATTTTTACTGCTTTATTAATGATTATAGGACTCACGGCTTGTAATAGTAAAACCACTAGTTCCACAACTGAAGGAACAAACACACCTGATGCAACTACGACAACTAACAGTAGTACAAGTACCACAGATCAGCCTATTAGTTATTATTTAGCTGGTAATTTTTCTGGGTACATTGCTAATGAACAGGATTTTTTAATGGAAGAAGTAGAGAATAACCCTGGATGGTACCAAATCACAGTATCTTTAACAGCAGATAATAGAGATAATGCCTATGATGGACATTATTATAAAGTTACTGATGGAACATGGACAAATTGTTGGGGTACAGACAATTATGCTTTACAGCCAGTACCAGCTTCACCTACAGGTGGAGGGTTAGGCTCAATTTGGATTTATGATAATCAAGATTTGACTGTTCTTTTTGACAGTGAAACTAGAACTATATATGACAGTTCCATGGAGAGAACATTATCTAATCCAGTGATTTATGGTGATTTTTCAAATTGGTCATTATCAGATGAAAGAGCATTAGTTTTAACGCAGTCTACAACAGATGAAAAACTCTTTGTTGGAGAATTGACTCTTCCTGCATATACAGGAACTTCAGAAGAAGGATATTCTTTAGCAGTTTGTTTATCTGAAAAGTATTATATTTGGGCTGGTTCTGGATCATGGGGTGCCGGAGAACAATATTTATTTGACGGATCTGCTGCAGCAATGGGCGTTATTTCACATCTAAAACCTACAGAAGAAACTACTTATCAGTTTACATTTAATAGTGAAACAAATATCACGACCGTGGTTGTAGAATTGGACAATCCTGTCATTTATGGTGATTTTTCTGGGTGGTCACTAGACCCAAATGATGCAATTGAACTTATTCAAGATTCAGAAGATGAAAACCTCTACATAGGAACTTATACTATGCCTGCATATGCTGGACAAGATAAAGGGTACATGTTATCTTTAGCTACATCTTTGCAACTATATTTTTGGCAAGGTGTCGGAAGTTGGGGCGCTAGTGAACAATATTTGTTCAGTGGTGATTCTGGTGGTATGGGAAAAGTAACGTATCTTAATATTTCTGAAAGTATGGAATTAACATTCACCTATAATAAAACAACGAATGTAACAACCATTACACCACCTACAGGTAAAACTGTTGCACCATTTGAAATGTTATCAGGACCAACATTATATGGGACATTTACCAGAATTACTGATGACTCTGAGTGCTTTATTCTCGAGGGAGAAGGGGCAGCTGTTATGACTTTAGTTTCTGGAGAAACAGATTTATATGAAATAACTTTGAGCTTGAACATTTATGAATCTCCAACTAGTGGGTATTATACTGCAGATGAAGGATACAGATTTATCGTTGTTTTAACAAAATCTGATGTTGGTTGGGGATATTATGCTGGAGAACAATATTTGTTTGATGGCTCACCTGCAACAATGGGAGCTTCTACGATAGTTAACATAACAGAAACAGGAAATTATCATTTTATTTATAATAGTACGACAAACGAAACCACTTACTCAAAAGTTGAGTAAAATCTAAAATAAAAGGACAATTAAAAGATATGCTTAGAAAAAAAACATGGGAACCAGATTTCGCGAATTTAGAGTTGGTTTTACAAAAGAAAAAACCAAAACGACCTGTTTTTTTTGATTTTATTATTGGAGAAGATAAGGAAAAGATGCTGATAGGGGACGAACATAAAACTGATTCTGAATTTGATAGAGTAGTTTCAACAATCAAAGCTTTTGATTCTGCTGGATATGATCATGCACCTATTATAATTAGAGGATTATCCTTTACTAGAAAAAGTGATGAAAAAAGTGGACAAACCAAATCTTTGAATAGTGGTGCTACAATAACAGACTGGGATAGTTTTTATAACTATCAGTGGCCAGATATAAATGATTGTGACTTTTCCATTATTACTAAAGCCGGTAAATATCTTTCACCAAAAGTGAAGTTTGTTCCTTTTAGTTTAGATGGCATACTTGAAAACACGATAGGTATAGTTGGATATGAAAATATTTGCATGATGTTGTATGATGAACCTGAACTTGTAAAAAAAATCTTTAGTAATGTTGGTAAAAGAATAAGAGACTATTTTGCGAAATGTTTAGAATATCCAGAAGTTGGCGCTATTCTATGTAACGATGACTGGGGTTTTAATACACAAACTATGTTACCGCCAGATGTATTAAGAGAAAATGTTTTTCCTTGGTATAAGGAAATTTCCGATTTAGTTCACTCCAAAGGGAAATACGTAATACTTCATTCTTGCGGCAATTATAACAGTATAATCGAGGATATTGTTTATGATATAAAAGTTGATGGAAGACATTCCTACGAAGACAATATAACTCCAGTCGAAGTTGCTTATGATGAACTATCAGATAAAATTGCTGTTCTTGGAGGAATTGATGTAGATTTTTTAGCTAGATCAACACCAGAAAGTATAAAACTAAGGTCAAAAAAAATGCTAGAAAAAACAAGAAATCGAGGAGCGTATGCTTTAGGCTCAGGAAACTCTGTTCCTGACTACATTTCAAATGAAAACTACAAAGCAATGCTGGAAGCTGGCTATGAAATGGAAGGAATATATTGTGATAAATAAATTTAAATGGCTAGATAGTCTGAAAAAAGACAGGAAAAATTCGCTACCTATATTGTCTTTTCCTATGATACAGAAATATAATATATCTGTTACTGAATTAGTTAATTCGGCTGAATTGCAATCTAGATTAATGGTAGAAGTTGCGGAAGAGTATCCTATGAGTGCAATTTTGTCTATGATGGATTTGTCTGTCGAAGCAGAAGCTTTTGGATCGCCAATACGTTTTTTTAAAGATGATGTTCCAACTGTAACTAAAGCTATTATAGATTCTATTGAAGATGTAGAAAAATTGAAAATTCCGAATGTCTTTGAAAATAGAACGGGTATATATGTTGAGGGAATAAAGTTTGCAAAAAAAATGGCTAAAAACATACCTGTAATAGCTGGAACAATTGGCCCCTTCTCTTTAGCTGGAAGATTAATGGATATGACGGAAATAATGATTAATACATATTTTGAACCAGAAATGGTGAAAAAAGTTTTAGATAAAACTACAGAATTCATTATAAACTATATTAATGCTTTCAAAGAAGCAGGCGCTGACGGAATAATAATCGCAGAACCAGCTGCTGGATTGTTAAGTCCAGAGATATGTGAAGAATTTTCTTCGTATTACATAAGAAAAATCAAAAAAGTTGTAGATAGTGAAAATTTTGTACTAATCTATCACAATTGTGGAAATGTAATTCCATTACTAGATACTATTCTTACATTTAATGCAGATATTTATCACTTCGGTGATAATATCGATATAGAAGACATGTTAAAATTGATGCCAAAGACAAAAATTGTAATGGGAAATATAAGCCCATCAAAGATTATCAAAAATAGCAATTCTAAAGAAGTACACAAGGCAGTAAGTAATTTGCTTGAAAGATGCAATAAATATGATAATTTTATTATTAGTACAGGTTGTGATGTTCCACCAACAGCACCTATAGAGAATATTGAAGCTTATTTTGAGGCAATCGAGGATTTCTACAAAAAATGATTAGAAGTAAAATCGATATTGTAAAACTAGATTTCTCTCTTGTTTATAGTCAAAAAGAGGTTTATGTATATAACCCTCTTTTTGATATCTCTAGTAGTGAGAAAATTCCAATGTTAATAATGCATGATGGGCATAATCTTTTTTTAAAAGAAACCTCAGCTTTTGGAGAAACGTGGAATATTCAGGAGACACTAGATTATTTTTATCCAAAAAACAAGATAATTGTTTGCGGAATACCTGAGTCGTCAACCAAACGATATGATTTATACTCACCATTTAAATTTGAAGGAAATATGGATTTAATCTTAAATCAGACTGAAATTAAAGGTGGTTTAGGAGATTGCTATTTGAGTTGGATAATTAATGTTTTAATTCCTTACATGAAAAAGAACTATCCCATCAATGAGAAAGAAATTTATATGGCCGGATCGTCAATGGGAGGATTAATTTCACTTTATGCAGGATTTAAATATCCAGAAGTTTTTAGGAAAATAGGAGTTTTTTCTCCTGCTATGTGGTTTTGTGAAGAATCAATGCATGCATATATCAATAATAATTTTAATCCTAATCTTTCCATTTATCTTGATATTGGAACAGAAGAAACCAGCAATAAAAAAATTAAAGAATTCAAATTTATTTATTTAAATGGTGCTAGGAGATTAAAAAGTCTTTTTATAAGTTTAAAAACTGTAGATTTTTTCTATTTAGAGGCAGTGGGTGATAAACATAATGAATCTGCTTGGGCAAAACGCTTTAAATGGTTCTATAACTGGTTGATTGAATAATCAACTGTTTTCCTTATTAGATTTAAAACTTGACTTGTTTACTTAAATCAAGTTGAGTTTTTAATTTAAATAGATATCATAAGAGGGACTTGTGTTAATAGATGATTTTTAAGTAGGTATTCATAATTTTTTTAAGTTATTATGGAGGCTTTAAAGTCAACTATAAATAAGTCAAATTACAGTGATATAATATATTAGACAAATGTAATTAAAACAATAAAATTTAGTAATTATGATATTAGTTTTTGCTTTGTTGTTGTTAATAATTTATTGTTTTTATTTATAAGAAAGAAAAAGTTTTTATTCTTTGCGAGGGAACCTCTTAGTTAATTTTGTAAAAATTTCAGTATACTAAAATGGTTAAACATAATAAACACAATTTTTTGATGATTCTATTTATATTCTTAAGAACATAATGATTACATTCTTAATATTCAATAATTTTCTTTTGCCTAAAAACAAGAAAAAGGCTGGATTTTTTACTAATGATGTTGTATATTGATATAGAGGTATTCTTGCATTCAGTTGTAGATTAATAGAAAAATCATCGTTCTCAAAAGAACATTGTCAGTCCGATTACATTGGGTGTTTCAGAAAAGAGATTTTGTCCGCTATGTTGCGGACATATTTATCGACAGCAATATAATTTTTAAATCTATACAGATTTAATTTATATTGTAAAGTTAGGGGTTAGTTCATGAAAATAATTGAGTTTATAAAAACAAGTATGCAAAAATTTTTTTCTTTCATAAAATATATGACAGCAAAAAATGTTTCTTGGATAAGATCGAATCGTCTTTTTTTGTACTTTTCGCTCGCTGTCGTTATTGGATTAGTTACATTAGGAGTAATCCTTTATTATATTCTATTTCCTTCAAGAGGATATTTTCATTCTGATTCTACGGACACCTTGATGTGGGCAGAGTCGATGGTTAATGCAAGATGGATATATAATCTTGATTTTGCATATGCAGCTTATCTTCCTTTTGGCGGATCACTTCTCATGATACCATTTGTAGCTATTTTCGGAGTATCCATGATTTCTCATGTATTGGGGATGAGTTTATTTTTTATTATTTTTTTCTCAGCAATCATCTTTTTTTGTCGCTCTATTCAATTTTCTTGGATGTGGTCTTCAATCACTGCGTTTGTTATTTCCTTAGGAGTCGCTGGGGGAGATAAGATTCGCGAGATTTTTTATGGCCATGTTATCTATTACAGTCTTGGTATTCTTTTTGTTCTTGTTGGACTAGGGTTGATATTTCGGATGCAAGATAAAGCTAAAAATTGGTTTTCTGAAAAGAAGAAGTCCGGATTTGTTTTATATTTTGTTCTTGGTTCTGTTTTTTTCTTATTAGCTTCTTTAAATGGTCTTCAAGCTTTGACGATTTTTATCGTTCCAGTTTTGGGCGGTTTCTTTTTGGAAATGTTTCTTGATGGTTCAAAACCTTTCTTTTCCAAAGCAAACCGACCTTTTTTGTTGACGTTTGGTGTTATATTGTTTGGAACCTTCCTAGGAATTTTCTTCCATGTATTGCTCGCGCTAAAGGTACCGCAAGGATATGCTGATGCCTATTCATCATATTCGGCTCCGTCTCAATGGCTAGGTAATCTTCAAAAACTATTAGAACACTGGTTTACTTTGATCGGAGTGGATGTTAAGTACTTTGATCCTATTAAATCAATCGATTCTTTGGTCAACCTGATTCGAATTCTATTTGGTTTTGTTATAGTTATTATTCCGTTTGTGGCAATCATCAAATACAGCAAACTAGCTAATTCAAAAGTCCGGGTTATTGTGATTACACACTGGATCTTGACATTTCTCATCATGCTTGGATATATATTTGGTTTTCTTTCTTCTGCTTCCTGGAGATTATCTCCGGTTTTAGCATCGTCCATCATCGTATCGGTCGTCTATTTAGAATCATTGTTTCAAAAAATGGAGACGAAGCGCCTCGCAATTGTCTTTATGGCGCCACTTGTGATATTTGGACTAGTGATGTCTATTAAGATTGTTAATATGCCTCATGATTATAACTTGGAAAATGGTAACTATGATGGTTATTATTTAGCTCAAGAACTTGAAAATCTAGATTTGACTTATGGGTATTCTACTTTTTGGAGAGCAAATCTTATTACAGTTGTTTCCGATTCAAACGTTAAGGTGAGAAGCATTACGGATAGCTTCGAAATTTATCATTATCAATCTGAGCTTTCTTGGTATGAAGAACAAGAAGGACAGGATTATTATTTTGTGTTGCTGACTTACTATGAATATCAAAAAGTGGGTGAAGCTTCATGGTATCAACTTGAACATGAAGAGGTAATCTTAAATGGGCCACATGTCTATTATGTACTAATCTTTTCCGAAAACATATTTTAGAGGTGAATCGTGAAACTTGATAAAAAATTAGTTCAAGAAATCTTTAGATATTTACTTGTAGGCGGTGCGGCAACAGTATTTGATTATCTCGCATTTGCAATTTTTAGGTACGTTATTCTAGAACGAACACTAATGAATCTTTTTATTTCAACCGCGATTGGATTTGCGTTTGGACTTACATTTAACTACATCTTTTCAATTATATTCGTTTTTAAAAATGTGGAAGATCCTAATAAAGGTAAAAAAGTTTCATCTTTTATTCTCTTTGCCTTAATTGGCTTAATCGGACTTGGACTTACTGAGTTTGGAATGTGGATTTCCGATATCACACGCTTTTTTGTTGGTGACAATATTTATCGGATTCCAGAAATGTTAATGAAAGTTGTGATGACAGGTATCGTTTTAAGTTGGAATTATATTGCTCGAAAACTATTAATTTTTAAAGCTCCTAAACAAAAAAACAAGGTGTGTGATTTATGAAAAACGCAATTCTAATCGGTGCTGGACCTGCGGGATTAACAGCAGCGTATCATCTATTAAAAGAAACCGACATTCATCCTATACTGTTTGAAAAATCATCAATGATTGGTGGTATTTCCCAAACAGCAACCTATAAAGAAAACCGTATTGATTTGGGTGGTCATCGTTTCTTTACAAAAAATCGTGAAGTGATGAATCTTTGGCAAGAACTGATGCCCCTTCAAGGGGCACCTTCCAAAGATGATCTATTACTCAATAGAAAAAGAGAATTTCCTGGGAATGTAGATCCAGAAATAGCTGAAGATGTGTTTCTCGTCCGTAATAGAGTATCTCGAATCTTTTATTTAGCAAAATTCTTTGATTATCCAATTTCCATGAAGTTCCAGACGTTCGCAAATATGGGTTTATGGCGGACAATCAAAGCCGGTTTTGGATATTTGTATTCAGCAATCTTCAAACGTAAAGAGAACAATCTAGAGGACTTTTACATTAATCGTTTTGGAAAACCACTCTACAGCATGTTTTTTGAGGATTATACTGAGAAACTTTGGGGAAAACATCCAAAATATATCTCTGCAGAATGGGGTTCACAACGTGTCAAAGGCCTCTCTTTGTCTAAAGCTATTCTTTCAGCTATTACCAAACCTTTCAAGAAAAAAAGCGTAAAAGTAGAAACTTCTCTTATTGAAGAATTTTATTATCCGAAAAAAGGTCCTGGTCAACTTTATGAAAAAATGGCTGCTAAAATCATTGAAATGGGTGGCGAAATTTATATGAACGCCGATGTTACATCAATTCATTTAGAAAATGGGAATATAACTGCAGTAGAAGTAACCCAAAATAAAGAAATCAAGACCTACAGTGCCGATTTCTATTTGTCTTCAATGGCGATTAAAGATTTTTTCGAACGGACTGAGGACGCTCCAAAACTTGTTAAAGAAGTAGCTACAAACCTGCCATATCGCGATTTTATAACCGTGGGACTTTTACTTAAAGATATTAAATTAAAAAATAAAACAAAAATTAAGACGTATAATGATGTTTTACCAGATTGTTGGATTTACATACAGGAACGAAATGTCAAAGTTGGCCGGATTCAGATTTTTAACAATTGGTCACCTTACATGGTAAATGATTTCGAAAATCACGTATGGATAGGATTGGAATATTTCTGTTCCGAAGGAGACTCTCTTTGGACAATGCCAGACAAAGAATTTATTGATTTTGCGATTTCAGAAATGGTGAAAATTGGTGTGATTGATAAACAAGATGTTGTTGATGCTTTCCGATTAAAAATGGAAAAAGCTTATCCAGCATATTTTGATGCCTACGAAAAATTTCCGATGGTTCGCGAATACTTACAAAATATAAATAATTTGTATTGCATCGGTAGAAATGGACAACATCGTTACAACAATATGGACCATTCGATGTTGACAGCGTTTGAAGCAGTTGAATCGATGTTAGATCCAAATAGAGATCGTAATTTATTGTGGGAAGTCAACGCAGAAAAAGAATACCACGAAGAAGTGAAAAAATAGTATATTGATTAAAATAATTCTCCGACTTATTTGGTCGGAGTTTCTTATATTGATAATATTTTTGTAAACAATTAGTATCCATGATTAATATTCAATAAATATGTATGTTTCATTTTTTTATTGCTTTAATAAAATATTTTTTGATGTTTGTAATTCAAAATTTCTGACTCTTAAAATAAAATTAGTAGGTCAATTGTAAATACCCTTTTGCACCATATGATAAAATACAGTAATATAAATCTAAAGATTATTTTAATATCATATAGAACTTAAAAATTCTAAGGAGAGTGGTTTTTAAATGAGTAAATTTCATATTTTGAAAAAATCATTTTTATTTGTTTTAATTGTTTTATTACTGACTTCTTGTTCAAATGTTTATAGAGATTATAACGATGAAGATTTGGAGTTACTTGCTGTTATAGAAAATAATTTTTCTGAATATTTGTTTTTCAAAATTGTTGACAGCGAGACTGCAAAAGAACTTACCGGAACAGCTTATACTAACTCTGGAATTATCGTTGGCAGAAAAGATGGTTTAGATAGAATGCTTTTTGTACCGAAATTAGTGTCTAAAGATGCATTTATTCTTGAACAGAATTTTTCTTTTAATATTACCGAAATTTATTCAGAGTTACAGATTTTAGAAGATGAGAATGGAATTAAATTATTTAATGATCCATCTGATGATTATGGTGGTTTATCAATTAGCATCTCTCCTTACGAAAATATTATAGACATAAATCCTCAATTACAATTTGATAGTCCGATTTTCTTTATCATAACAACAGATGAGTTAACTCTTTATGTAGGTTACGTAAACAGCGAAATTTATATATTTAATAACGATTATGAGATTGTTAACTAATATAATGTTTCTATTTTATTAAGATAAATAGTAATAATTTTTAGTTTTTTTAAAAATTCAAAAAATGTATTTGTTATATTTAATGTTTTTCTTTTTTATGATAGAATTTATATATTAAAAATCAAAAAAAATAGAGGATAAAATTATGAAAAAATTAGTAATTTTTGTATTATGTTTAGGAATTGTATTTTCTATTTTCGGATGTGATAAAAAGACTTCTGAAACAACAACATCAACCAGCTCTCAACTTTCAACAACTGAGGATGATATTTTGGATACATTAACAACAATTTCTCCTACTATTCAATCGACAAGCGATTCCTCAACTACTATTACAACTATTATTACTACTTTATCTTCAACAACATTATCACCACCTCTAACAAAAACAACAACAATAACAACCCGTCCACTAACAACTACTGAATTGACAACAACCGAATTTATTTCTCTTAAAACTTTAGAATTACCAATACATTCAATCTTTTCAGGAAATACAAATGGTAACGCTAATAATCAAGGCTTATTGGTATATGATAAAACAAACCACCTGCATTATTACGCCTTGGACTCTGTGGTTTATGCTTACAATCCTGAAATTGAAGAAACTAATGTTCTGTTTACTTTGAATGACGGAGGATCTATCCGTAATCTTTGCTTGTCCGAAACATATCTATACTTTGTTTCAACTAATAATTTATGGATGATGAAATTTAATTTAGAAACAAGAGAGATATCTACTGTTTACGAAGGTGAAACTCATTATATTTCCCGATATGCTCATTATGTTTATACGGACATCACAAAAATAGATATTTATGATGTTGCAACAAGAGGTATGGGGATTTTTAATGATGATGACCAAGTATTTTTTTCTTACTTTAATAGCGGTGTCACCAACTTAAATATAAGTGGAACAATGTTATTTTATAACACCAATTATGGTGTAACGATTAACGCAATGGCTAGCACTTTTAATGGTAAAACTACTGTAAAAGGCTTTTCTTCCCAAGGTTTTATTGAAATGGAAGAACTCCTATTAATTAGAGATAATACAGTTAGAGAATTTGCTTTTATAGCTAGCACAACTTCGGAAACGGCATTATACGTTTATAACTCAACAGATGATATATTGGAAAAGGTTGTTACAGGTTCAAATTCTAGCTTACATAGTTTAAATGCAGATAATAAAAATTTATATTTCTTCAATGGCGGAGGCTTGTTTAGATATAGTTTAGAAACTAAAGAACTGGAAAAAATAACTGATGTTTTTCCAGATACAAAGTATTTATATGTAATCAATTATTGGTTATATTTCAGTAATTCTGATTTTTCTACTTTATATAGGATTGATCCAGATACAAAAGAATTAATGAGTTTGTTAACTGTATAAAGGTAGAAGTAGTTAATTATTTAATATATAAAAAGATGTAAGTCAGCCATTTAAGTGGTCAAACTCACATCTTTTTTAATTATTTTAGTCTTCAATTATGAAAAACATCGCCTCAAGGCTATTAGTTTGAATCGTTACTTGACCATCATTAATTTGAGTCAATACATTAGTGAATAAATTTCTAAGTATTGAGCCAGAAAATAATTCAGAAAAAACAGTTATTTCTTGATTATTTTCATTTAGATTAAATACATATAATATTTGATTGTTTTCTGAAGTTTTCAAGTCAATTAAGATATTGTTACCGATAAAAAGATTATCCCTTCTACCATTCCACAAAGAATCGTATGTATTTCTCATAATCATTAAATTACTTACATAATCAATTAAATCTTCTTGTTCTTCAGAAAATTCATTGATTCTTCCATTAGTTCTACCAACATTGTCTTGAGCAATATAAAGGAAAATATTAAGGTCATTAATACCTTAGATAGGTTACAATAAGTAGGACAGAAAAGATATAGACATGTTAGAATGGAAAGAAGGGTTTTAAGCATTTAAAGGTTTTTGGTAACGAAGTGAAACGAGTTATCCACAAAACCTAAATTTAAGCCCCTCACAAATTGATAAGAAATGAGGAAACTAACATGCCAAGAAATACAACATATACTGATGCATTTAAGAGGCAGATAGTCGCTCTTAAGAAAAGCGGAAAATCAGTCACATATTTGATGAGAGAATATAATATCTCAAGAGCTACCATCTACAAATGGATCCATGAGAATGACACAACAGGTTCATTCAAAGCAAGCGATAATCGTAGCGAAGCTGAAAAAGAGTTGATACGTCTACAAAAAGAAAACCAAGAATTAAAGATGGAAAATGATATTTTAAAGCAAGCGGCGCTGATAATGGGACGAAAGCAAAAGTAATTCGCAACAATTCCTATAAGTATTCCATCGCAAAGATGTGCAAGGTGTTGAAAATAAGCAGGTCACTCTACTACTATCACATTAACATGATAGAGCAAGAAGACAATGATGAGAAAGACAAGAGCGTTATCAGCGCATTCAAAGAAAGCCGAAA
>Ga0265294_10001941_pt1 | contig 27364 bp, 27 predicted proteins | sample MunlanPumphouse3_FD_192504 | JGI IMG/M metagenome (GOLD analysis project Ga0265294, IMG submission 192504) | Groundwater microbial communities from a municipal landfill in Southern Ontario, Canada - Pumphouse #3 | ecosystem: Environmental > Aquatic > Deep subsurface > Groundwater | place...
GCCAGAAATATAGATAAATATAGATAGGTAAGAATTGCAAAGATTAGCAATCTGTTTAGCCTTAGGAGAGGGAACTTTGCCCCAGATTCGATGAGCATTGAACCGAGAACTGTAAAAATTGAGATAAATATTACCAGAGCCAGAGTTAGCATTGCACCTAGTGTTTTTCCGGCAATAATATTATCCCTATAAATCGGATGTGTCAGCAGCACATTTAAAGATCCTGCTTCCCTTTCTTTGCAAATCGCATCGAAGCCGAGTGTAATTCCTATAAATGGCAAGAAAAGAGAAACAATTTGCGCGAGATCAAGATAACCTCTGGATATAGCTTGTCCGGACCCGATACCCGAGTGCCAACTTATAGAAAATACAATAACTATAAAGGCCAAAATAAGTACTATAAACCTCGGACTCCATAAATTGTCTGCAAATTCTTTTTGTGCGATCACAAACACATTCCGATCCGTTTCCATGCTTTGTCCTTCTTTTATTTTTTAATATGTATGCCGACGAATGCAATTAATACTCCTATTAATGCAATAATTGCAGAAAACCCTGGTAATTCAAAAGTTTCTTTTGTGGAGTTTCCTCTCGAATGCTCGTCCATATCTTTTTTGATTCTCTCCTCCTCAAATGTCGAATTATTTTCTGTTGAACTGTCTGCTGTCGAATTGTTTGTATAATTTCCAGCAATCTTTTGTTGTGTGTGGGAACCCTGTTCCTGTATTCCGAGAATAATAGTATCCACGACAATGAAGTGTCCGGAGGGGTCCAGACTGAACTTATCGATATTTTTCGAAGGAAGGGGGATATCCCAGGTATCATGGGTGCTGGTGTTCAGGATTGAGATCTTCTGATCTTTGAGATATAAAAGATCTGTACCTTTCCATCTGTAGTCGGATACATTCTCAATTGTCAACGTCTTAGATTCCTTGAGTAAAAAGAGGTCATACGTCCTTATGTAAGGGGGAGTCTTGGGTTGGGGGTTGAGACTGGTTGCTAAAATATAATCATTAGGGCCCACCATCCCTTCGAGACCATATCTATTATCTTTCTCGATCAGTTTTTTCATCTCTCCGTTTATTGAGAATGAGTACAGGGCATATAAAGCATTAGAATAGTTTCTAAGCAAAATCCTTTCATTGTCCGGATACCATTGTATCACCCTTGAAGAACCTGAATTAAAAGTTATAATTTTTATTGGGTTTTTCGAGGCTTCATCCTTTATATATACATCAAAATTTTCTGAAAGACGTTTTAGATCATAGAATATTAATTTTTTACCATCTGCACTCCATATTCCATTTAATTTTTTACCATATGTACTCCCTTTTCCATCATACATTCCAAGACATTCTGCGGAATAAATCGGATTAATTTTTCTTTTTTCAAGCTCTAATGTAAGAAGCCTATCTCCTTTTATTATAAATACGATTTTGTTCCCATCGGGAGCCCATTCCATATCGGTTATTATTACGTTATCCCCAGGTATGTTAAAAGTGAAATTAGTTTTTTCATCCAGGTCGTAAATAATAATATCTTCAGACGCTAGCGTAGCTAGTGCTATTTTATTTTCTTTAGGAGCCCATTTAAAAGACCATTTAAATTCAGAATCAAAATATCTTGCTTTATCTGGATCTAATTCTACCTTTTTAATAAGATTTAGATCGTTTGACATGACAAAAAGATCGGCAGCTTTTAGCTTATGCCAGCTTCCTGCTACCCGTTCCACATATGCAAAATAATCCCCGGATTGGCTCCATACAGGAAGCTTAATTCTTTTTCTCTCACTGCTGGAAGTACTTTCCGCCCATGCAACCCTCTCCACTCCGGACCCATCCGCATTTGCTATATACAGGGCATCTATTCCGCCTAGCTGAAATTTTTCTTTTGGGTATGCGTTGACAAAGGCATAAATCAGCATACGGTTGCCGTCAGGGCTCCAGATTATATCAAAAATACGTGTGTTTCCTATCTCAAGGCGATTTGTATCTACAAGACTGATAAGGTCTTTTCCCACTGTCTGATTTAAATCAGATACTACCTTTACATTCAGCTGTTTTAGATTGTCACTTGCGGAAACTGGTTGAAAAGATATGCAAACTAGAGCAATGAACATAAGTATTAATGTGATTCGCTTATTGAACATTTAATCCTCCAACGTTTGTCATCGCTTCCTCAATTAATAAAAAGCTAACATAATCATGCCTCAGGGCGCAATATGGAGTTCAAATCTACTGGAAAATTCATTTAAACTCCTCAACATTCTTTATATCTAGATCTATATATATTTTTTTGGATTGCCCTCCCAAACTTAAAATTATCTTACTCTTTTTGGATTTATAATTGACTTCCTCGATTTTGAAGATCTAATTCTTGAAGCTTTAGGAAAAAATAGCTTATAGGTAATTTTGGTGGAGATCGATATTTCCAATAAAGCAAGTCTTTGAATCTGGGATTTCTCCCCCTAATTCTCTATGTTAGAAATAAAGGTTATATTTTGAGTATAATGGATTTCTCCTTTAGCTCTTAGCTTCGGTTCATTAGAAACTAATATATAGTATTTCATACTATTAAGGCTCATATTAGTTTCATGTGAAACTATTTCTCAAATTAAGCTTTATTTAAAAAATGTTCTACCCAGTTTTATAAAGCAATCTTCTACAGATTTATCTAAATTTGAATATTTTCTCTTGTTATTGTTTTTCGAGAGCGTTTCAAAGATCCGGAATCGGATTTTCAACCCTTGATCTCATAAATAAAAGTGGAAAGTGGGGTCTTTTCCGTGTATTTATAAAATTAATCACAAATCAGCTGCGGGGTAGGGTGAAATGAAAAATAAAATAATGCAAGATCCAAGAGAAATATTTGGCCCAATTGCTCATATTTATAGGAGCTATATGGGTTTTATGGCCAAAGAACTCGAAGCTTATGGAATCGGAAGCGGCCAACATGATTTTTTAGTGGTTTTATACCATAAAGATGGAATTTCTCAGGAAAAGCTCGCAAGGATATTAAACGTAAGCAAAGCTACAAGCACAAGGGCAATTCGGAACCTGGAAAAGGAAGGCTATGTTTTCAGGGAAAAAGATGAAAAGGATCTCCGAGCTTACAAAGTTTACCTGACTGAAAAAGGAAAAGAAATGAGAACTGTGATTTTTGAAAAACTGATTTCTTTTAATAATATCCTTTTTTCGGATTTTAATCTGGAAGAAATAGAAACTTTTAGGCTTTTGCTCCAAAAAGCTGTACTTAAATTCTTTGAGCCTGGCTTTGAACCTCCTTCTAAAAATCCGAATAGCATGGAGGAGCTTCCATCTGAGTAACAATTTGATAATTATTAGAAATAATTTGGGAACAATTTGGAAACCTCAAATAGCAAACAAGTAACAACTGGAGTGAACAAGAGAGACAAAAATGGAAGAAAAATGTGAATTTTTGGAAAAGGAAAGTATAGGTAAACTTTTATTTAAACTTTCAATTCCCGTGATTATCGGAATGCTGGTTCAAGCGATTTATAACGTTGTGGATACCTTTTTTGTGGGCTTATTTTATGGAACAGAAAATGTTCAACCCATTGGCGGGCTTTCAATAGCCTTTCCAGTTCAGATGATCATAATGGCTTTTGGAATTGTGCTTGGAACTGGAGGCTCTTCTATAATTTCCCGAGCTCTTGGAGCAAGGGAGAGTGAAAAAGCCGAAAAGACTCTTGGAAACGTTTTATCTCTGAGTCTGAGCTTAAGCGCTTTTATAGCCCTTCCCTGTCTTCTCTATCTGGACCCTATCCTCAAAGTATTCGGGGCAACTTCAGGGGTTTTGCCTTATGCCAAAGAGTACCTGCAAATTATAATTATTGGCGGGCTTTTTTTTGTATCAGGAGTAGCCCTTCAAAACATTGTCCGAGCCGAAGGAAATACCCGCCTTGCAATGAATGCCATGCTTGTGGGAGGTGGGCTTAATCTTCTTCTTGATCCAATTTTCATGTTCGGCTTTGATTTAGGCGTGCGAGGAGCTGCAATTGCAACCGTATTGTCCCAAGCTGCAGCTTCAATCTGCCTTTTGCAGTACTACCTAAATGGGAAAAGTTCGGTGCGTTTCAGGACTGAAACCTTAAAACCTGATCTTAAAATCATTAAAGCTATCGGAACTATTGGATTTGGATCCTTCATAATGGAATGTTCAAGCAGTATCATGATGATTTTTGTGTATAATGCGCTTTCAATTTATGGAGGCGATATTGCTCTTGCCGTTTTTGGCATAATAATGAGAATTAATTCATTTATTTTCCTGCCTATCTTGGGTATAGCTTTTGGCTTGCAGCCAATTGTTGGGTATAATTATGGTGCAAGGAAATTTGAGCGGATAGGCAAAGCTGTAAAACTCTCTCTTGCAACAACTACGATCTTTGGATTTATTGGTCTGATTCTCGTTTATCTTTTTGCAGAACAACTTCTAAGCATATTCAATACAAGTCCTACCTATCTTGCAATCGGAAAAAACGCTTTAGTAATTATAATCCTTGGAACTCCTCTAATTGGCTTAAACGTTGTCACAAGCACACTGTTTCAGGCTCTTGGAAAAGCCAGACCGGCTTTTCTTCTTTCTGTCTGTCGGCAGCTTCTCTTTCTCATCCCTGCCGTCATTTTCCTTCCTCGCTTATATGAACTAAAAGGAGTCTGGGCAGCTTTTCCGGTTTCAGATTTCTTGGCATTTATACTTTCGGGTTTGATGCTGCTCAGGATAAACAAGCTATTTAAAAAACGCAAAAGCTCCTTGAAATATAATCAAAAATCAGAGCCGAAAGATAAAACCTACGTTTCTGAGACGCAATAATTAAATTTCTAGTATTTTTTCCAAAATCAGAGAACCAATTTTGGAATTTGGCTACTGCCTTTTGGAATTATGGGATTAGTACTACTACAAAGCAGGCATTACAATGATGGAAATACTAGCCAGCAAAGCAAAAGCAGGAAAAGAGATAATTCTTACTTTGAGAAACGGGATCGTACTTACTGGAAAAATTATAAGTCTTGGAGACGCTTATATTTTAATTGAAACTAAAAGAGGCCTAGCCGGAGTCTGAGATGCAATTATTGGAGCTTGGGAACTTTTATCATTACAATATTGGAGAATATGAAGCAGCCCTTTCGGACGAATACGAATCTGTTTTCGAGGAATGAAGAAAGGTGAAGGGATCTCTCACCCCCATAAGAGACCCCCCACATACAGAAAACCGGAGAAGGTCCAAAAACTCCGGCTCCCGTGGTTCATTGTGACTGGAGACTTTGGATGGATAGCTAGATCCGAAGGGCCCAGGAGTCTAGGATACGGATATAAAAAAAGAAAGCCTTGCTTTTAAAACCTCGTATCCTTATAAAAACAGCCTTTAAGGCTGTATAGGCTTTTACAGGCTTTTACAGGCTTTACCCTGCTTAAAAGCCCCTCCTAGCTCCTAAAATAGCCCTTTTGGAACCTGCTGATAGCTCTCCTTATTAGGTATTTATTTTATTCAAGTCCCCCTCTTGAATTTGAAAATATCCGTCCTCCTCTCGAATTCCGAAGAATCTGAGAAGCAGGGAATACCAATGCGCTGTTTAAATCCCCCCGCAACGCTTGGTTCTTCTTATCAGCTATGATAATTCTTATTTTAGGATAATTCTGATAATTTTGATTATTAGCTGAAATTAAATTGGATATACTGATATATAATATTTACTGGAAACCCCACCAAACAATCCCTATCAATTATACAATAATAAAAAAGATAGACTAGAATAGATAGACTAGAATAGATAGACTCCGATGTGGCAAAAAATCTCGAAGCTTCAAGTCTTTAAAGCTGAAAAAGAAGAGGAAGCCTCCGGCTTCCTTTTTATTTATTTTTCGCCAAGTTCCTTTGAGCGTTCGCTGGCTCGGATTACGGCATTCATAAAAGCGGCTCTTACTCCGGCTTCTTCAAGGGCATGGACTCCCTGAATGGTCGTGCCTGCAGGAGAGGTTACCATGTCCTTGAGTTCTCCTGGGTGCATTTCGGTCTCAAGCACCATTTTAGCTGCCCCTAACACAGTCTGGGCAGCTAGGGCAAGCGCGCTTTTTCGATCAAGCCCTTCGTAGACGCCCCCGTCGGCCAGGGCTTCAATTACCGGAAAAACGAAAGCTGGACCGCTTCCCGAAAGCCCAGTTACCGCATCCATCAGATGCTCAGGCGTCTTGACAGCGGTACCTACGGCTGAAAATAGTTCCAGTGCAATTTCCATATCTTCAGAACTTGCCTTTGTACCCGGAGCAATTCCGGAAGCAGCTTCTGAAACTGTTGCAGCAATATTTGGCATGACTCGGATAATCCGGCAGTCTTTTGAAAGTGCCTTTTCATAAGTTTCGATTGGAACTCCTGCAGCAATCGAGATTACCAGTTTACTGCTATCTATTTCAGGCTTTATTTTTTCAAGAACTTTCCCAAGAACCTGGGGTTTTACGGCAAGGATTAGGATCTCCGAGTTCCTTATAAGTGGGACATTGTCTGTGGAAATCCAAATCCCAAGCTCCTCTTTAAGAGCGTTTAAGGCAGGGGCGTAAAGATCGCTTGCTCCTACCTGAGCAGGTTCTACTATTCCTGCATTTACGATACCCCGGATAAGGGCTGAGCCCATCTTGCCTGCCCCTATAAATCCGAGTTTTTTGTTTTCAAGTTTCATAAGCCTTAATCTCCTTGTTTAAAGACATTTGAATATATTTGTAGAACAAAACTAAACTAGAATTTCAGAATTAAACCGAAGGCTTTGAATCTTCGTGGGAAAGAGATTCAGGACTTTGCAGTAAGCCGAGATTTTCTTTCTTTATCACGTTTTCGTAATTTCTGCCTTCTCTAAAGCCTTCATACCCAAGGAGCCCTTCTATTTGATCGGTTTGGGCTCCCATAATTACTAAAAGCTCATCTGAGCTGTAATCCGTAATCCCTTTTGCAAAAGCTCTGCCCTCAAACATGAGTTTTACGATATCTCCTCTTTCAAAGCTTCCGGATAAACCCACAATTCCTGCAGGAAGTAGGCCCATGTTCTGGAGAATGGCAACTTTTGCGCCTCGATCCACTTCGATTTCTCCAACAGCTCTGGCAAGAATTATCCAGCGGGTCCGGTTTTTCAATATATGCTGCTCTGCAAGGAAAAGGGTGCCTATCTTTTCTCCGGCGAGGATTCTTGGAAGGCTGTTTTTTACTGCACTATTTGCAATGACTGTATAACAGCCGGCAAGACTGCAAATTTTTGCAGCTTTGAGTTTGGTTCGCATTCCCCCTACCCCCTTAAAGCTTGTAGGATCTCCTCCGTAACTCTCAATTTCCGGGGTTACTTTCTCAACCGTATCCAGAAGTTTTGCATCCGGATGCAATTTTGGGTTTTTGTCAAAAAGCCCGTCAATGTCTGAAAGGATAACCAAAAGGTCGGCTTCGATTTTGCTTGCAACCATTGCGGAAAGCCTGTCATTATCTCCGAAAATCGCATCAATCTCATTTGTACAGGTACAGTCGTTTTCGTTAATTATAGGCACAACCCCATACCCTAACAGAGTGGTGATGCTGTTTCTCAGGTTCAGATAGGTTACCCTGTCTGAATAAAAATCATAAGTCAGCAGAATCTGGGCAACTTTTATTCCATATTCCGAAAAGGCTTGGGCCCAATCCTGCATAAGAATGTTTTGTCCCACAGCTGCAGCAGCTTGCCGGATCGGAATTTCTCTAGGTTTTGGGGCAATTCCCAATTCCTGAAGCCCTACTCCTATTGCCCCAGAGCTTACAAGGATAACTTCCTTTCCCTGTTTTCGAAGTTCCGATACCTGGGCTGCAATCCGGGCCATAAAAGCCGGGTCTACACTGCAGTTTTCTTTCTTATTTTCGCAGTCCTTCCTAGTAATCGAGGAGGTTCCTATCTTTATAACGATTCTGTTTACATCACGGAAAAACTGATTTCGGTCTGTCAAAAGTAAGGCCTCTGAAGAGTCTTTTTTTGGATGGCAGCAAGGAGTAAAAAGGAGAAGGGCAAGAAAGAATGTTTAGTCTGAGAGCTCCAGCCTTTTTAAGCAGTCCATTGCAGTCATTTTTTTCTCTGTATTAGATTCTGCCATATTTTAATACATTGCAATTATTTAAATGTATTAATAAGGCAGTCTGCCCCAAGTCCATTTTTTAGTTAAAATCCCTACTCTTTTGTAAGCAGTTTAAATCTATGGCTCTCAAAGCTTTCCATTTATATCCTTAAACTTGAGTTCAAGTTTTCTGTGGGTAAAAGGCTTTGCGGCTTTTCCGGAATAATCGGCCACAATATGACCTTTTCCCATAAGGATATATTTGTAGATAAGCAGCCCTTCCATACCTGTAGGCCCTCTGGAATGGATCTTGTTGGTACTGATTCCAACTTCAGCACCTTTTCCATAGCGATAGCCATCTGCAAAGCGGGTTGAGGCATTGACCATGACGCTTGAAGAATCCACAAGGCCTATGAAGCTTCTTTTTCTCTCGGCATTTTTGCTTATGATTCCATCTGAGTGATGCGAGCCATGAAGATTGATGTGTTTAATTGCCTCTTTTATCGAGTCCACTATTTTTATTGCAAGAATGAGATCGTTATACTCAAGCTCCCAATCTTCTTCCCTGGCTTTTGAAAGTTCGGAGAGGCCTTTTTCTTTAAGAAGAGCATAACTTGCCTCATCGCAGCGCAGTTCCACCCCGGCTTTTAGGTACATTTCCGCCATTTTCGGAAGGAACGTCTCTGCGATTTTACGGTCCACAAGTAGGGTTTCAATGGCGTTGCAGACTGCAGGATACTGAACTTTAGCATCAAAACACACTTTCCAGGCTGTCTCAAGCTCTGCAAATTCGTCTACATAGATATGGCAGATTCCGCTTGTGTGCCCTAATACCGGAATTTTTGTGTTTTCCTGAATAAACTTGACAAACTCATTGGAGCCACGGGGGATTAAAAGGTCGATGTAAGCATCAAGGGCAAGGAGATCCCGGACTTCTTCTCGGGTTTCCATGAGCTGAAAAGCTCCTTTAGGGAGGCCTTCTGTGGCCTCAATAGCTTCGGTCAGGATCTTGAAGATTGCCCGATTTGATTCCTTTGCCTCGCTTCCTCCTTTGAAAATAGTTGAGTTTCCACTTTTTAGGCAAAGAGACATTATTTGGGGCACAACATCGGGCCGGGATTCAAAAATCACTCCAATCAGGCCGATTGGAGCTCTTACCTGAAAGAGGGTTAGCCCTGAGTCAAGCTCGAGAGCAGAAAGGGTTTCTCCTACTGGGTCCTCAAGGTTTATTACATCCTTGATTCCGGCAATCATGCCCTCAATTTTGGAGTTATTGAGCTTTAAGCGGTCTATAAGTGCTTGACTGAGCTTTCCGGTAGCTTTTAATTCTTCAGCTGCCCGAAGATCTTTTACGTTTGCTTCCAGGATTTCCGCTCTCTGCCTGTCAATAGCTTCGGCCATGGCTTGAAGCGCCCTGTTCTTAAGCTCCGTCCCAAGACTTGCAAGTTCGATAGAAGCGTTTTTTGCAGTAATTACCTTTTTCTCGATTTCTGTAGGCATTCAATCACCAATTAAAATATAATCAAATAAATCGGAATGAGAAAAACGGGAATTTGAGAAATTAAAATACAGGATATATTCGGTTCTGGTTTTTCCTATTAGGGTATCAAGCTATATGATTAAGCAAAGTTGAGCTGATATAGCAAATCTGAGATATGGAATACAGCAAAATCTAAGATATATGATACAGCAAAGTAGTAGATAAAAGATCTTATTCGCTGGAGTAAACTTTTAGCAACTGCAATCTTTTAGCAATTCAAGTCAATCTTTTGGAAAATATTATAGGATTTTAGGCTCTTAAGGTTTTTGTAGCAAGCTTATTCTTTTTAGGTATTTAGTACAAATATTTGATATTTCTACGAAGAATATTTAACATTTCTACAAATTATAATTATTTATTCTTATTCCTCTTAACAAAATCCGACTTGTTTTAGACATATCAATAATATTTCAAAAAGAATATATACAATACGTTAAAAGATAGAGAGTATGTCGTTCTGAAAATTCGGGATGGCAAAAAAGAGACACGACAAGGGATTAAGTGAAGCACCTATAATTTTTGGATTTACTTTTACTAAACTCACTTTACTTTATATATTCTCATCCAAACATCAGGACCTCCAAATACCAGTATATACAAAAATTATATAAATATTATATATAAGGCTAAACCTTAGTAAATCCAAATGGCTGTATCCAAATTATGGCGATGCAATATTGTTTCTGAGTTTGAGAATACGAGGTTTCACTTTCTAACATAGTACAGACTCATACAAAGATTATTATAGGTGTAGAGCTATATGTGAATGGGGATTACTTTACTAAATTGGTGGTGTGTAAAAAATGAAATCGTTCGCATTAGTCCGGGCAGACGACCCGGATAAGGTAAAAATAGCATTGCACGACCTTGAAAGGTACGGACACATTCAGTTTTCGGCAAATCCAAGGTGTATAGAACCCAATTACGCTGACGAACTGCTCGTAAGTGTTATGGGGGTCCCATTGAAGGCAAAATGCAATTCTGCAGCTATCGTGGAACTGAATAATCATGCAGGAGCTGCGATAAGCAGGTTGAAGAAAATACATCCTCCAGCACATATAATAATCATCAGTCCAAGACATGAAATGTTTGAGGAGATCGCGGGTAAATTCCAGGTTTATCCGGAATTTGACCGTACTTTTGACCAGCAGAAAAAATTAGAGGATACCGAAGCCCTTCAGGATAAAGAAGAAAAAGAACTTGTCAAGCCTCTCCCTGAAGAATAAAGCAAGTGGCTGAGGGGCGCAGCCCGCCCCTGAGCTCAAACCTCAGGGTGCTTTTAATGCTTAGTTTTTCAAAAGAAAAGCTCTGGATTGTTACAGATATTTCGGATATTTCGGATTATATCAAAGCTTTCCGGTTTTAATATTCGGGGTCATAAAGCTTTCTTGAGCCTGTTAGGTCTCTTAATTTTGATACATAAGTATAGAGGCTCTCAACATCTTTAATTTCCTTTTGTGTAATTAGCTTTAGCTTTCTCCGGATGTCAAAATCAGGCTTTAGCCCAAGGCTTCCAAAATATGTTGAAAATTTTGAAACTAGTAGTTCCCCTCTCCGATCCCAATCCGTAAGTACGATTACTTCTCGACCCTGGCTTGCAATTCTTTCTGAGAGATTTAGAAGGGGAGCTCGGGTCGCAAGCTCGAATTTTCCCTTGATTCCAAGTTTCTTTAAAGCTAAAATATCTCTTTTGCCTTCCACTATGATTATGGCTCCTTTTTCTGAACGTTCAGATAGTTCCTCAAGAAGTTCTTCAATTCGTTCAAGCCTTTTTCTATAAACTTCAAGCTCAACCAAAGTATCAACGCCTTTAAAAATACAGAATAATGTATCTAATATTTAAACTCTGTTTAAAGTATTACATATCTTTTTTTAGCCGGGGTTCCAGAACCAAAATCGCTTCTTTAAGGGAGATTCCCTTTATAAATACGGATTTTTTGCTACTCGTAGCCCCGCTTGTAATTTTGATCTCGGAACTACTTTTTCTAAAAAGCTTTGCAAGGTTTGCAATCAACTCTTCATTTGCTTTACCTTTCTGAGCATTTTTTGTAAGTTTTACTTCTATGCGTTTTCTCCATTCATTATATCCTGCAGGCACCAAAATGCGCTTTGAGCCTGGAGTTACTTCTATTTCCAGAATTATTCCGTTATTCAGCGCTCTTATTGCATCCTCAAAAGGCATGACTCTAGCTTTTTTCGAAATACTATAAATTAGTTCCGAATTTTTAAAAATACAAAAGAGGAGGTTCTCAAATTAACTCTCAAAATTTCGGATCTAATTTGACAATGTTCTCTTTAGAAGTATCTTCCAAATGAATTTTTGTACCCAGTCTTTACACTATACTTTTTTTCAAATCGATTTATATGTCAAAATTTTAAAGATACCTATATCTCTTCAGAAGGGTTTTCCTATATCATTCTCTTCAGGACTGAATAGATACTTTTCAATTGAATCGGCATAGGTATATTTAAGGGATGGGATTAAATACCCTATTTCATGGCAGAGGTTAAAGTAAAATTATTTGCGAATCTTCGGGAGCGAGCTGGAACGGCTGAGCTTTTCCTTTCCGGAGCCCGGGTGCTTGACGTTTTAGAGTCTCTTATTAAAAAGTGTCCGGACCTTGAAGAGTTTATTTTTGAAAAAGGGAATAAATCTCCCGAACTTTGTGCTTATATAAACGTCCTGATTAACGGAAACAATATAAGGCATCTAGACAGCCTTGAAACTTTACTTTCCGATGGAGACGAAATTGCAGTCTTACCTCCGGTATCTGGAGGATGAATTTTTACGGGGGTGCAGGCAAATGGGAAAAATATTTAAAGAACGGACAGCAGTTGAGACTGCAAGAAAGCTTTTTTTAGAACAAATTGTGCCTCTTAAGCTCACAGAAATGGTCCGGCTTGAAGCTTCCGTAGATAGAGTGCTGGCCAGAGCGGTTTATGCGGAAAGGAATGTTCCCCACTACAGACGCTCGGCTATGGATGGCTATGCACTCAGGGCTTCAAATACTCAAGGAGCCTCTCCAGCAAATCCTATCTTACTTGAACTTTCGGATAAAGTCCAGGAAGGAAGTTGCGTTTGGGTCCACACAGGCGCTCCTGTGCCAGCCGAAGCCAATGCCGTACTCATGCTTGAGGATACGCAAAAAGTCGGAGCCCTGATTGAAGTTAGAGCCCAGGTTCATCCTAACCGAAACATAGGAGCCGTGGGAGAAGATATAAAAATCGGGGACCTTATTTTTGAAAAAGGGCATCAGATAAGACCCTGTGACGCTTCTGTACTCGCTTCCCTAGGTTTTGAAAAAATAGAGGTGTTTCAAAAACCTTTAGTTGCAGTTATTCCGACCGGAGATGAACTCCTAAATCGGAAAAAGATACAGGAAATTCCCCCTCCAGGCAGAGTTTTGGAAACTAACGGGCTCATGGCGAGCCTTTATGTTGAAAAATGGGGAGGAATTTCCCGCTCTTCTGAAATCGTGCCCGATAATCAGCAGCAGCTAAAAGAGGCAGTAAAAGCAAACTTGGATGCGGATATGATCCTCATTTCAGGAGGGACTTCGGTAGGAAAACGGGACCATGCTCCAGAGGTTCTTGAAAACCTCGGAAAAATCCTGGTGCGCGGAATAGGAGCCGTTCCCGGAAAACCCACAACTTTGGGCCTTATTAACAAGGTCCCCATAGTCTGCCTGCCAGGGTATCCTGTAGCAGGGCTTGTGGCCCTTTATTTCTTTGTAAGAGCAGGGCTTTGGAAACTTGCAGGCAAGGAGAAAAAGTTGAGGCTTGAGAATTCCAAACCCTCTCTCAAACGCCTTCTAAGCGCAAAGGTCAGCTCAAGAATAGGGTATGTAAGTTTTGTCAGAGTTGTTCTTGAAGGAGAATATGCACGCCCGCTTATGGGAGGAGGAGCAGGCGTTTTAAGTTCCGTTGCAAAAGCGGACGGCTTTTTGCTTGTACCTGAAAATGTGGAAGGCTACGAAGCCGGAGCTGAAGTCGAAATTTTTTTGCTTGAGTGAAAAAAGAGCTTTAGGCTTCGAAGAAAAAGGCTCCTATTAATATTTTTAAGCTTGGGTTCATTCCTTTTTGATCGGGCGGCACTCGGCCAAGGCTTTCCGGTCAAGACATAAATAATTTATAGATCCTAGTGTAATACTAAAAAGAGATTTAGATTAAAAAGTGAGATCAATGTCCTTTCATAATTCAGACCTGGACAATATTATTCTTATAGGCACAGGCGGTTTTTTAGGAGCGATTTGCAGGTTTTTATTCTGTGAAGTCCTTGAGGGCCAATCCGGAACCCTTTCGGTAAACGTACTTGGAAGTTTCATGCTTGGCATGCTCATGTACGATAAGGAATACTTAGGCTTTATAAGCCCCCACCAGAAACTCATGTTCGGAACAGGCTTTATGGGAGCTTTTACAACCTTTTCCACGTTTACAATCCAGTCATTTGAACTTGCTTTTATTCCAGCCCTGAAAAATATAGGGGCAAACCTTTTTCTAACTCTTGCCGGAGTCTTTTTAGGCCGCTCCGTCATAAAAACGCTTTCTTTAAGGAGGGCTTAATCTGCTCCTAAGCCTTGGTTTTGAAAAGCTTTTCCTTGTGGGTACGGGAGGTTTTTTAGGAGCAATTCTTCGTTATATGGTTTCAAGCAGGATTCCAAAAATTCGGCAAATTCCTGCAGGAACCCTTACAGTAAACATCTTGGGAAGCTTTGTACTCGGGCTTTTGACCTTTTCTGCAGAGCCCGAATCCCTGATCTATTTTTTGAATATAGGAATGTTAGGCTCTTTTACTACCTTTTCAACTTTTGCCTACGAAACCTTCAGACTGCTTGAGGAAGGAAAAAAAGCGCTTTTCTTCCTAAATATTTTCCTCAACCTTGCCCTCTGCTTTGCAGGCGTGGGCTTGGCTTATACTATATTGGCTTGAATTATTTTATTTGAAGTTTTAACTCGCCTCAAGTAGTAGCCCCAAGTAGTCTCAGGGTTTTTCTGCTCTGTCCTATATAATGGAGCAGGAAACAGAAAAAAAAGTAGATCCTAGTTAAAAAAATACAAAACTTATAAAGCCTAAGTTTTCCATATTCAAAGTAGGAAATTCAAAATATAAATTATATTTAGAAAAAGAGTATAAAAAGGGAAAAGAATCCCTTTAAATTCTTTCAATTATTTTACAAGGGATTTAGGGGATCTCTTCAGGAAGCGGCGCTTGTACCCATCAGAAGTAAACCTCTGTGCAGGACCTGGATGCGCCTTGTGAGCTTTTGATTTTTTGATCTTGATTACTCTTCCTTTTCTACCTTTTACTTTAATCCATTCAATGCTGCCGGTTTTGCCCATTATCATACCTCACTATAATTTAATTTGCTTTGGGTTATCTTAGTCGGGGTCTTCCCAACTCTTAATTCAATAAATGTTTTTTAATTAATTTTTATTTTTGGCATACTTTGTTTGCTATTTAATCAATATCCGACTGCCTTTTACCGGACATTATATTGAGGATTCTTGAAAATATCAAACGTAAAAATCTGAATTTCAAGTCAGCAAGCTTTGCCGCGGAATTACTGACTTGCGAAAATATATATGCCATAAGGCCTTGTGTTTATCATAGAGAGAAATGCTAGTAATTAAAGGTTGCGGACATGTTCCGAACAGGCTTTTTTTCTGAGGGTGATTAACGTTAAAAACGACTTAATTGAGAAAAGACTCGCTGAAGCAAAAGAAGAACTGGAGAATTTAAGAAATTTTCCGGAAGAAAAGCTTGCCGGAATAATTCAGGAAATTGGCTTTAAATGTGAACTTTGTGGTCGTTGTTGCACAAAGGAGTTTAATGATTATGTTTTCCTGCTTGACAGAGATGTAGCCATAATAAAGGAAATTGAAGAAAAAGGGCTTGTACCAGCTCCATATCCTGAATTTTGCGACCAAAAGGGCCGGTTTTATGGCTCAGGCTACGCTTTAAAAACAAAAGCGGACGGAACTTGCGTCTTTCTTGAAGCCGGCCGTTGTAAAATTTATGGAAAAAGACCCACAATCTGCAGAGTCTATCCATATATGCTTCACAGAGAAGCCGATGCAAAAGGGGCTGTAGCTTGGAGACAGCTAAGTGGGCTAAACAAGCATGGGAGTTATTACTCCAAGCTTGGAAAAGCTGAATGTAAGGCTCTTGCAGAAGAGACTATAGATTATGAAGAAGCTTATCTCCTACAATTAATTCATTTTTTTGAAGCTCTAAAGTCCCATTTCAGGAAAAAAGGGCTCAAGCATGTCCAGAGAACTTATGATAAAAGGATGCGAGCTTTCTTAAACGGAAAGCTTGAAATTGAAATCTTTGTCTATTGTGGAGGGGGATTTGAGTCTCAGCTTCTTAAAAAATAAACTCCTTTTCCTTTTCAGTGGTTCTGAGCCTTGACCTCCCACTTTAAAAGGACTCCCTCTTCAATAATTTCTGCGGAGCGCAGTTTCAGTTTCAGAAGTTCGTTTTCAAGCAGTCCGACTCCGTCTACAAGAGTTGGAGCCTTGCTCCCTCCAATAATAAGGTTTCCAATAAAGGTGTAAATCTCTTCAACCAGCCCTGCAGAGAGCATCCCCCAATTAAGCGTTGCTCCGCCTTCTACCATAAGGCTATTAATCCCCATTTCCTTTAGCTTTTCAACCAGCAAAACCAGATCTACTCTTTCATTTCCAGCTCGGATTACACAAGCTTTTTCTTCAAGCTGTTTGACTTTCTCCTCTGAAGCAGAATTTGAAACCGCTACGATTCGAAGCCCTTCCCCTTTTTTGAAAATATCAGCCTCAAGAGAAATTCGAGCGGAACTATCAACAACAATCCTTATAGGATTTTCGGCCCGACCTTGGGCGATTCTGGTTTTTTTTCTTGCAGGAGATTTGACGGTTAAGCTCGGATCATCCGCAAGCACGGTGCCAATCCCTACCATTATGGCATCAACCCGAGCCCGAAGCTCGTCTACCCGTTCAAAATCCTTTTTACCTGAAATTCGAACCTGTTTTCTCTCTTTGGTCGAAAGTTTGCCATCTGCAGACATTGCAGAATTTATGAATATAAAAGGTTTTTCCATACTTAAAGCTCCGGAAAAAGGCTTTCGTTTTTAAAAAAGAATAAAAAAGAAATTTGAAATCTTTGGCATTGCATTTCTGAATTTACTCTGTTTCTATCAAGGGTTTTAGAAGATCCCGATCTTTTAAGAAACCTTGAAGCCTCCGGTTTGCATTGATTATCGGAAGCTGATCGATTCTGTTTCGCTTCATCTTTCGGGCACAATCGCTTACAGAGGATATGTATGTAGCGGTAATAGGTTCTCGGACCATAACATCTTTTACGATCAAGTTACTCGGAACTTTGATTCTGGACACGCTATAATAAATACTCATAGTGTCTCGCATAGACTCCCAAGTCCAAGCATCATCATCCGAGCCTGCGGACATGTCCGACATTTCAACGGAATCCTCAATCACGCTAGCAGCAATGATATCGCGATCTGAGAGGATACCCACAAGTTCTAGATTCCCATCAAGGACTGGAACAGCTTTAAGCCCGGAAAGTTCCATGATCCTAGCTACAACAGGCAAAGGAGTTTCGCTGTAGACTGCAAAAACTTGGCTCTCCACATAGTTTTTGATAGGGGTTTCTATGTTTATATCCGCAATCTTGCCCACCACATCCGCAACCGTTATGAGGCCTACAAGTTTACCATTATCGACTACCGGAAGTCTACGAATGTTGTGTTCCAGCAACATCTTAGCCGCAGTCTGAAGGTCTGCTTCTGGAGTAATGGTAATCGGATCTCTTGTCATAAGTAAAGCAAGTTGTTCCTCTTCAGGATTTTGCAAAAGATTGGTTCTGGAGACAATCCCTACAGCTTTTGAATCTTTCAGGACCGGGACTCCGGAGACCTGTTTATTTTTCAGAATTTTCAGCACTTCGTCCCTGGAACCGGGAAGGGTTGCACATACAACCTCCCTTACCATTATATCTTCTACGAGTATGTTTTTTGGCATGTTATATACACCTTTGTCGTCACCTGCATTCTTATTTGATTTCCCGGGTCTATCCAATAATTTAGTAATTTAGTAATTTAGTAATTTAGTTATTTAATAATTTAGTAATTTAATAATTTAGTAATTTAATAATTTAATAATTTAATAATTTAATAATTTAATAATTTAATAATTTAATAATTTAATAATAAAGTGAATAAGCCAGTAAATAAGACTCTCATTAAACAATTGGGACTCAATAAATAAAAGAATAAAGGATTCGAATTGGAGTATTGGAGTTTTAGCAAGCCTCAGGTTTTTCCTCGCTTCTGACAACCATTACAGGGACGCTTGAATTTCGAACTACTTTTTCTGCGACACTTCCGAGCAGAAACCTGTCGATTCCCGTTTTTCCAAGAGTTCCCATTATTATCAGGTCAATATTCCTCTCTTTTGCAATATTGAGGATTTCATCACTAGGATGCCCCTCTCCAAGCACCGTTTCCACTTTGACTCCAACAGATTCCCCGCTTTCCTTTACCTCAGCAACAGCCTTTTCTCCTTCCTTTTGCAGAATCTGATACATGGCTTCCCAGCCAGCATCCATAGGAACTGAGGAAAAAGAAGAGGTGTCCACCACATAGAGCGCATGTACCCTTGCCCCGCTTAATTTTGCCATTTCTATCCCGAAGGAGATCGCCCTGCAGGTATTTGCGGATCCGTCGGTTGCAATCATTATATTCTTATAAAATTCGCTCATCATATCAAGTCTCCATCTGCTCTTATGAATGAAATACGGAGAGTATGTCACTGGGTCTTGCTCGCCTGACGATGCCGTTTATAGGGTTTTTCACCCCAGAGAGGTTATTTGATTTCCCGTTAAGGATCATAAGCTTCGCTTTATTCCCCTTTTCAATCGAACCCTTTGATTCAAGCCCCATTATAGAATAACCATTAAGTGTGCAAATTTTAAATACTTGTCTATCATCTAGTGAAAATATCTTAGAGAGTATTTCCATCTCCGCAAACATATTCACAGAATTTAACATTACGTTATCCGTGCCAACAGCAAGAGGAATGCCTGCTTCAAGCATTTCCAAAACTGGAGCCCTGCCAACTCCGGTTATAAAATTTGATCTGGGACAAACTACTACCGGAAGCCCTATATCTGCTACCCTTTGCAGGTCCTTCGCATTTGCATTTGTAAGGTGAACTAGAAAATCAGGCTCAAGCGAAAGAGCTTGTTCTATATCGGTTCTGTTTTTTTCGCCTGCATGGATTGCAAAAACCTTTTTTTGCTTTTTTGTAAAAGCTGCAATTTCACGGAGACGACCGGAATCCATATCGTTTGCGCCGCTCATACCAAGTCCGTTGGAATGAAGAAAGATTCTTTTAATTTCATTTAATAGGACTTCTCGAGGGTTTTCTGGCTCAAGGGGTCTTCCAAGTACAAGAGATTCCAATTCAAGCCCCTGAAGAGCTTCGTTTAAGGCCGAAACGCCTACTACTCCTCCTTCTCTAAAATCAGCAAATGCACAAGTGCCGGTTTCTATCATATCCAGAAGAGTCCTTCGCATACTCTTTACAAGTTCCCTGTAGGAAGTTTCCCTGAGGATCCGATGTTTTAAGCCATCTGGAGGTTTTACAAGCGTATCCAGATCCTTTTTGATTCTGAAGCCAGACCTTGTTCCAAGGGCAGGATCTTTGCACACAGAATCCCCAATATGGGTATGGGCATTTACAAAACAAGGAGCAATAATGTTAGTAGAGTTGTTGCGTTCTTCGCCTATTTCCTTGATTACCCCGTTTTTTATACAAACATAACCTTCAAGTGTTTGAAGCTCCGGCCCCGCAAGAATTGTTCCTGAAATTACCCTTTCAGTTCTGTACATCTATTACCCTTTCCGTGAATTTCTGTATGCAGCTAAAACGTGAACTCCTCCTGAGCTAATGCCTCCGAGGGGTTACGCTCCGTCCTTAAAACTCAAGACACAAATTTTGCGTTTGTTATTTAATTTTGGCTTGAAAATTGGAGATCTTTATTAATTCAATGTTTAAATAAGTCCTTTATACAAGCCTGCAAGGGTAGCTTTATATCTTAATAGAAATATATAAGATTCTATCGCATTGTATAGGTCCTTGCATGAGATAATGGGAACTCCCTGCCTGTGATTGTATAGACAACCCCAATGCGGTACACTGATAGTGAGAGAAGGCCCGGCATGAGGGAAACTGAAAAGGACTGCGGAAATTCCAGAGGATGAATTTTCAGAGTTAGTGCGTTCGGGCTACAGCACTATTTTCCAAATTCAAGCTTTTTTAATTTTACCCTGCAGGGTTATTTTTATAGGGCGGAGCGTAACCCCTCTTAGGTTTTAGCTTAGGGATGAAAGCATCAACTTAACCTTGATTGCAGATGTTATTTGTTACTATGTTTTTGTTTATCGTATTTCATACCTACGATATTTAACACAAATTGTTATAAGATTAAGAATAACTATCAATTCTATGTTGAAAGCCTCCAAGTTTAGAATATATCCAAATAAAGAACAAGAAGTTTTGCAATCCTTTCTACTGGTGAAAATGTTGAACTTTAAAATACCTTCAAAAGTCTCATAAAAGGCTTAAAGTTTTTCAGAAATAAGCTTTACGAAAAGAAATAGGCTCTATAAATCGGGAAAAGGGGCTGTGGACTTGGGAACAAAGGTTTAAGGAATGAAGCAGAAAACCCCTGAGGCTTTTTACTTGGGGCAAGTTCACAAACTCAAGTATTTAATTAACATAGAAAAGCCTGATTTGGAGGAAAGAAGAGAAAGAATTAAGGCTTGGGGGTTTAGAAATGTATTCTTTTGACACAGGAGAACTCGATGAGTACAAGATAATTGAAGCCGGCATCAGGGCGGCTAATCTGCAAGACACAAAAGGAGTTGTCGAAGCTTTTGCAAAACTAAAAACTTTTACAATTAGGCGGATTTCTTTTAATATAAAGAAAGAACACGAAATAGATGTAAAGGCTGTAATTATTGCAATGGGGGATCTTGGAAAACTTGTTGCGGAAAAACGAATGGAAAGTGCGGCTCTTGCTGCAGTCTACGAACTTGGGGAAGTTGCGCAGGGAGCCGCAGAATATGGAAGAGAAGCTCTTGCAGTAAAAGCGGCTTCTAATCTAGGAAGTCTGACCCGAAGGCTTGCGGAAAATGATATGGATACAGCCATTAAAGCAGGGGCGGAAGCCTTTGATAAATTTGGGAAAGCCTCCGCAAGGCAAAAATCAGAAAGCCAACTTAGCATGGCAGAAGTATTTTTGATGCAGCTTGCAGAAACAAGCCTTCGAAAGAAATATAGAGAGGCAAGTCTTGCGGCTGTTTGTGCTCTGGGAAACATAGGGGTTTTTGCAGCCGAAGCAAAACTTGAGGATAGCGTAATTGGAGCGGAGCTCCTGCTTGAAGAAGTCGGAATGTTAGCAGTCCGGGAAAAACAAGAGGCTGAAGCTAAAGCTGTAATCCAGACTTTGGGCTTAATCGGAAAAAGCGCCTCGCAGCAAGGTTTAAAAAGCTCACTGGTCCAAGCGGCTTGGTCGCTTGGAATAATGCAGGTGCTTTCGGAAGAGGAAGGGCTAATCTCCGTTTCAAGAGCCGCAAAAGTGGGGCTTGAATCTCTTAAAACAGCCGGAATCCAGGATGAAGAGCAAAATCTTGAAAGAATTCTGGAAATAAAAAGATATCAGCGTAAACTTATGGAGAGAAGATAAAAAGCACTCTGAAATTAAAACTAAAAAAGAGGCTTTAAAAACCAAAAATCATATTAAAAAAGTCTGAAATGCTCCGGTCGGGATTCGAACCCGAGTCTTCGGCTCGAAAGGCCGGAATGATTGGCCGAACTACACTACCGGAGCACGTTTGCATCTCAGCGCAAGACAATAACATTCTTTGTGATATATAAATTTGTCCCTCTCCCAAAACTCCTAATTACTTACTTTTATGTGGAATAAGACAAACCTTACCTTCAGCTGCCAAATCCCAAACTGGATCAAAAAATAGATTAAAACCTCTTCTCCAAACTACTTTCAAAATTGAATATTTGAACTAAAAATGAGCTATATAGCCTCAGCTAAGAGATAAAATCTCCCTGAGGCTTAGCTCAGGGATTTTCCAAAAGCCTTATAGAAAAAGAGGCGCAAATACAACCGCCACAATACTCATAAGTTTTATGAGGATATTAATTGCTGGCCCAGCCGTATCTTTAAAAGGATCGCCCACAGTATCTCCTGTAACCCCTGCCTTATGGGCCTTCGAGCCTTTTCCTCCGTGGTTTCCTAGCTCAATGTACTTTTTTGCATTGTCCCAGGCTCCTCCGGCATTTGACATTGTGATTGCAAGCATAAAACCCGAAACAAGGGAGCCTGCAAGCAGCCCTCCAAGCGCCCCAGGCCCGAGTACAAAGCCTACAAGAAGGGGAGCAACAATTGCCAGAATCCCAGGGGCGATCATTTCTTTAAGAGCAGAGTGGGTTGAAATGGTGATACATTTGCTGTAATCAGGATCAGCTTTTCCTTCCATAAGACCTGCAATCTCTTTAAACTGTCTTCGAACCTCTACTACAACTTCTCCTGCGGCTTTTCCGACAGCCAGAATTGTCATTGAAGAAAAAAGAAAAGGAAGCATGGCTCCAAGTGTAAGTCCTATGAAAACGTTAGGATTCATAACATTGATGGCTTCAAGCCCAACTGCAATTCCGTAAGAGGAAAAAAGAGCAAGAGCAGTCAGAGCAGCTGAGCCTATTGCAAAGCCTTTTCCAATTGCAGCTGTAGTATTGCCAACCGCATCTAGCGTATCTGTAATTTCCCGAACCTCCTTTTTTTGGTGAGACATTTCCGCAATTCCTCCTGCATTATCGGCAACTGGGCCATAGGCATCAACAGAGAGCGAAATTCCAAGGGTTGCAAGCATTCCTACAGCTGCAATAGCTATGCCATAAAGGCCTGAGAGCAGGTAGGAAACATAGATAGTAAGAGTAATGATTAGGACAGGCCAAAGAGTTGATTCCATTCCTTTTGAAAAGCCAGTGATAATGTTTGTGGCCGAACCTGTTACACAGGAATCCGCAATCTTCCGAGTCGGGCTTTTTTCATAGGCCGTATAGTACTCTGTAATCTGCCCGATAAGAAAACCTGAGATGAGCCCGGCAACTGTTGCAAAGAAGACCTTAAGGCCGTAGGCTCCAAGCAGCAGATCTGTAATAAAATAAGAAGCAAGCACTGCAAGAACAATTGCGGCAAGTAGCCCGGCATTAAATGCGCTATGGATGGCGGAAGATTCTGTTTTGTTTGTGCGGACAAAATAAGTGCCTGCGATGGATGCAAGAATCCCGGCAGCTGAAATTAGAAGTGGAACGATTATGACGTTTAGGACCGGAATTCCTGGAAAAGTTATTGCCGCAGTTGAAGCTGCAAGCAGCATCGTAGCAAGGATCGAGCCTACATAAGATTCGTAAAGATCCGCTCCCATTCCCGCAATGTCCCCTACATTGTCTCCGACATTATCGGCAATTACAGCCGGATTTCTCGGATCGTCTTCAGGAATCCCAGCCTCGACCTTGCCCACAAGGTCTGCTCCGACATCTGCGGCTTTGGTAAAAATTCCTCCCCCCACCCGGGCAAAAAGAGCAATAGACGAGGCTCCAAGTGAGAATCCCGCAAGGATATTCACAGAGCTTAGAAGGTCCTGCGCCGGAAATAAATTTATGAGTATTATATATAATGAAGAAAGTCCAAAAAGCCCGAGGCCCACAACGCTCATACCCATAACGGTTCCCGAGGCAAAAGAAACCTTAAATGCTGGCCCGATTCCCTTTGTGGCTGCATTTGCAGTCCTCCCGTTTGCACTAGTAGCCGTAAACATGCCTATATAGCCGGCCATTGCGGAAAGAGCTGCTCCGCAAAGAAAACATAAAGCTGTTAGAGGTCCATTTGGCAGGATTAAAGCAATTATGATTGTGAGTAAAACGACAAAAACAGCAATTGCACGATACTGTCTGTTAAGATAGACCATGGCACCCCCATGGATTGCCGCAGTTATCTTTTTTATAAGCTCATTTCCTTCCTCCTCTTTTTTTACTTTATTATAGGATAGCCTCGCAAAAAGCAAGCTAATAAGAGCACACAGCGGTGCAAAGTAAACTAACATATCCATAAATCCAACTCCCCTTCCGAAAACTATTATTAAATATATTTCCGGTCCATAACACTCCGAATTATTTTTTCAAAGAAAGAATGATTCTTAGAATATAAATTGGATTCGGTACCAATTTATATAATAAGTTCGGGGTTTTCCGAGGAGAAAAGATAGGATTAATCGAAAACTGCTGGGATCATTTCATAAATATTATATAATGGAATCCGGTTCTTCAAAAAGAGCTTAATATATGAGAACCAATTAGGAAAATGGGGTTAAAAATGGGGAATTAAAAAAGGAGTATTTTAAAAAGGAAGTTAAATAAAGAATTTTATAAAATGTTATTATAAAGGAATTATAAAGGAATTACAAAGGAATTATAAAGGAATTATAAAGGAATTATAAAGGAATTATGAAGGAATTATAAAGGGAATGAAAAATAAGAAGATTCTAAAAAAAGTGATATTCATAAGCGAGGTGTAAAAAGCATCAAACAAAAATAACCGGGGGGTATAAATATATGGATCTAGAATGCCAAATTAGGCGATATATTGCGCATCAAAATGCGACAATTGTTGCTTCCTTTGCCGCACTATTTTTGTTTCTGACACTTTTGGCTTGTTTCTGTGCAGGGGGCTAAAAAAAGTCGAAAGTTTGTTCGCAGAAAAAGCAATCCTGAATCCTTATTTTGTGGTTGTTTCGGCAACTTCCTGGGCGATTTGAAGGAGCCGGAACCAAGTGTTAAGGGCCGAACGCATCGAAACCACATCCTCGGCCCAAACGTTTAGTACAAGGCTTTGAGGCTCTTTTTGGAGTTTGAGCGCTATCTGAGATCTTTCAGAAAAGTTATCTTCAAGTTCAGGGAGGACCGAATGGTAGATGGCTTTTGCCTCTTCAGTTTCAAAAACAAAATTGGCCTTAAGCTTCATCTACTTTTCTCCAATAAAGTATTGCTATTATCGCTTTCTTCATAGCGTTTAAAACTTCTTGGCCTAAGCTTTAAAGTAGAAGTATTACCTTCTCTGAAATCCAGAGAATTTTCCTCAACAATCAGAACACGAAATCCGGCTGGAAGAGCGGAAACATCCTCTACTCTATCAAATGGAAGGTAAAAAGCCAAGAGTTCTGCTAATTCTCCCCTTCCAAAAAGCTTTAATTTTCCAGAAAAACCCAAAGAAACTTTCTCGGAAGAGATTTCAGAAAACCTGAGAGAAAAAGAAAGCTTTCCTTCAGTTCCATAAAAACTTAGACTTCCGGGATTTCCATGGTATTCCCCTACTATTAAAAAAGCTTCGCCTTCCGCAAGGTCTAAGAGATCTCTAAGCCCGGTCTTGCCCCGATTCACATAGCGAAAAGTCATGAACTGAGATAGTTTTTTGCAAAAGGTTCGGGTCTTTGCGGAAGGTTTGCGAGAAGAAGTGATGAACATAACTTCTTACTCTGCCTTGATACGCCTAATGGTAGTTGGACGTTCCTTAACAAGGATCCTGTGCCCACAGTAGGGACACCTGATACCTGTATACTCGTAGTCGATTTCTACCTTCTGTTTACATCTCGTACACTTATAACCCATACTAACCTCTCATTTTCAGGTAGATAATAAGAGGGCAAAGTAGCGTTTACTGTGCCTCAAGAGCGTTCTTCATGGTGCGCAGCAGGTTCTTTCCCACACTGGTTGCAGGAATATAAGTTCCCCCTGCAAAAGTGTGTCCGCACTTGCTGCACTTCCAGATCCCAGTTCCGATCCTCTTTACGTTCGGACGGGCGCACTTTGTACATACGTGGGGAGCGCGCATGCGACTTTCAAGATCTGCAACCAATTTTCTATCCTTTCGGCCGTACCTGGTTCCAAACCTGCCTGCAGATCTGGAAATTCTACCTTTCGTTGAGTATTTTTTTGCCATTATTGCAAACTCCTTGAATCGAAATCCTTAATCCCGGATATCTATGTGTATATAATTAAGCCTAATTAAGCTCTTATAATATTGCCTTAATACTGGCATTTAATATTTATATTTAATTACTCAGCAATCCTTTCGGTCGCAAGAGCCGCAAGAAATTGTTTTCTAATTTCTCCAGCCTTCTTGCAGGAAAGTTCGATTGCTTCCAGAAGTTCAGCCTCGGTAAAGGCAAAAGAGCCCATCTTCTGCATCCCTGCAACCGATCCATCCGAATTTGATACAACCGTCAATCTGGCTTCGCAGATGGCTTCCTCATCTTTTGAAGGATCTACCATGAGCTGACCTCCGATCCTGGCAATGGTTACGCCAACTGGAGTTTCCTGCATGCTAAGAGCCGCATCGGCTCCAAAACCTTGTTCCTCATTTGGAACCCTTGCGGTCAGAAGAGCGGAAATGGCTCCGAGACTGGCTGCATCAACCAAGTTTCCGGCATCATTTAGGACATGCACATCAATAAATACGATCCAGACAGCTTCTCCTTCGCTAATGCAGAGCTTCTTTATATCGATTGCGCCGGATTCTCGAATTCCTCTATCCACTATCCGGGCCATCTCGATTGCATCTTCTCTTGGAGGTCCAGGCTCAAAATTTGGAGCTGCAATAGGGTTAAGTTCCAGATTCGTGATAATAACCCCTTCATCTTTTGAGTCCGGAAACGGTGTGCCTGTCTGAAGCTTTACGCCCACAAGCACCTGTGTTGCGCCAAGAGTTACCTTTGCAGAACCTTCCGCTTTTTCAATAACGTTTGTTTCCAGCTTAACCTCACGCAGCTCATCAAATTTCCGGCCCCCCATCCGCTTGCCTTTTACCATGAGGTTGTAAATATAATCCTTTTTCAGAGTGGGAATTACTTCATCACTCATTTTATTCATCTCCTGCGCCGGATTCCTCCGGAGTTTTTACAACTTTCCAGGGGCTTTTCTCTTCTGGTTCAGCTTCTACTTCATGTTTTTCCTTAACTTCCGGAGTTCCCGCAGCCTCGGAGACTTTATCTGAAAGCTCCCAGGGTTTTTCAACCTCATTTCCAGCTTCTGCTTCTTTAGCTTCAGCTTCTTTAGTTTCAGCTTCTTTAGTTTCAGCTTCTTTAGTTTCAGCTTCTTTAGTTTCAGCTTCTTTAGTTTCAGCTTCTTTAGTTTCAGCTTCTTTAGTTTCAGCTTTTTTAGTTTCAGCTTCTTTAGTTTCAGCTTTTTTAGTTTCAGCTTTTTTAGTTTCAGCTTCTTTAGTTTCAGCTTCTTTAGTTTCAGCTTCTTTAGTTTCAGCTTCTTTAGTTTCAGCTTCTTTAGTTTCAGCTTCTTTAGTTTCAGCTTCTTCAGTTTTGCCTGAAACGGGTTTTACTCCCTCGGTTTCTGCTTTTTTTTCCAAGGATTTTTCTGCTTTAGCAGCTTCCTCTGGCAGCGTTTTTTCAAGCCCTTTTTTTTCTTCAGGCCCTTTACCCTTAGCTTCTTCCTCAACTGGTCCGAACTTCTTCTGAAGAGCTTCTCTTTGCATCTGAAGGATCTGGGCACAGCCGGCCTTTACAAGCTCCATACCTTCCTTAATTTCATCTATGGTAAGGTGCCCATCCATCTGAATGAGGGAAATTTCCCCATCCTGCGTAAGATCTACCGGAAAAT
>Ga0265294_10001942_pt1 | contig 27355 bp, 23 predicted proteins | sample MunlanPumphouse3_FD_192504 | JGI IMG/M metagenome (GOLD analysis project Ga0265294, IMG submission 192504) | Groundwater microbial communities from a municipal landfill in Southern Ontario, Canada - Pumphouse #3 | ecosystem: Environmental > Aquatic > Deep subsurface > Groundwater | place...
CTTTAGTGACCGCAGAAGTATTAGGTCATAAAAAAGATAAGAAAATTATTGTCTTCAAAAAGAAAAGAAGACAAGGCTATAAAAAGAAAAATGGCCATAGACAAAACTTCACCGAAATAAAAATTAAAGAGATTAAAAGATAGGAGGAACTAATGGCTCATAAGAAAGCAGGCGGATCGACAAGAAACGGTAGAGATAGTGGTCCTCAATATCTCGGTGTTAAGAAATATGGAAATGAATTTGTAGTATCAGGCAATATTATTGTCAGACAGAGAGGAACAAAATTCCACTCAGGAAATGGTACAGGCATCGGTAAAGATTATACTATCTTTGCAGTTACTGAAGGAAAAGTTCAATTTGTTACAAAAAAGAATGGCAGAAAATATATTAATGTAGTTCCTGCTTAAAAATATTTTAAGATAATATTTAGAGGTTTAGCAATATTGTTAAACCTCTTTTTTATTGCCATATTGATAAAAACAATTAAACACTAAAATAATATCAACAATATTAATACTGTTAAATTGTTGTTAAATAATTAGATAGGTCTAATGTTAGAAAAATATTATTTTGTAAGCTTGACATTTACTTTGTAAATACTTTTAATGTTTCCTGTGATTATCATGACCTATAATCATTTAATTCTGAATAAAATATACAAAAAATATACAAAGTTCGGGAGGAACAATGGCTAGTAAACCTAGTGCAAAGTACTATAATAACTTGCAAGATATGTCAAAAATTAGAGCTCTTGCAGAAACCGTTGCTAACAACTCTAACGTTCGAAAAGTTACTGTTGCTGAAGCTTATGAATTAGCAAGAAAACAACCTGGTGTTTCTGAAACTGATTTCTTAATTTTTGAAGATTATGCTAAGAAAGTCGGATTACCTAAGGGTGCAAAGGTTCTTAATGATTGCCACGGAAAAATTATCGGTAGAACTGCTAAAGCAAGGAAATTTTATCACAGATTAAATGTAGGTGATAAGAACAAGGTAGAAAGTGATTTAAGAGAAGCTATCTACGATATGCAACAACAGAAATTAATCAAAGGTGAAGCTGTTATTGGAATGGATAAGGACTTAATGATTAAAGCCACTTATGTAACAACTGAATCTGATGCTTCTAATATGTTTAATTGGTTAACTAATTTCGCAGCTTATGAAATTATGGAAGAAGAATACATGAAAAGCAAAGAACTTCCTATCCAAGATATTATAGTCATTGCTTATAACGAATGGGATAGTGATGATCCTTTTTACCACAATGTTGGACATCCTCAATTAGCTTTAGTGGATGAGAAAGAGAATGTTATCTTTAATTTTGGAATGAGATATTTTGGTGAAAGAAAGAAAGGGACATTGACCTTAGCATGGACTTCTGGTATGAGATTAGGTATGGCAGCTTGTCATGGTGGTATCAAAGAGATTGACTTTACTACTTGTAAAGAGAATAAGTACCATGAACTAGGAAAAAGATCTATAGCTTTCTATGGTCTCTCAGGTACAGGCAAATCATCACATACAAATAGTGCAGATAATGGTGGAACTCTTCCAAATGGCTTCGGTAAAGTTGTGCTCCATGATGATGCATTCCAAATTGATATTGAAGAACAAGTTTGTCGGGTATGGGAACCAAGTATGTTTGATAAAACAGACAGCAGACAACCTGATCATCCAGATTGGAAATACTGTTTATCACTTATGAACCATTCTATATTAGATATTGATGGTGTGAGAACACCTGTTGGTTTAGATCTTAGAAACTCCAATGGTAGAGCTCTTTTTGATAGAGACTTGTTAGGTAACTGGGTCAATAAATGTAGCTTCCCTAAAGCTTTAGCATGGTTGATGAAAGATACTATCCTTCCTCCGGTTATCAGATTTACCAATAAATACCTTGCTGTTTCTATGGGAACTGCTCTCATGACCAAACGTAACAGAGCTGAAAATGTTACTGAAGAAGAGTTAAACAAGCTAGTTTTTGAACCATTTGCCAATCCTTTCCGCGTTTATGAATTATGGAAAGATGTAAATGCCTTTATCAAAGTTGTTGAAGGTGGAGCAGAAGTTTATTGCTTTAACTCAATTGGTTACTGGAAATCTTCTGATGACGATTTAGAGAAGATACCTCTTAAAACATCTTTGACCTTACAAACAGGCATCTTAATGGACCAAATTGAATGGGAAGATTGGGACTTACTAAACGGAGCTCAAATCCCTTCTAAAGAATCAATTGAAAAGATTCTTCCAGGTTATTATGATAGATATGACCCAAACAAAAGAGAAAACTACGATGAATATAAATCTGTCGTTGCTGATAGATTTACCCAAAGAATTAACTTCATTCGTGAATCTGATGTAAATACAAAACCTGAGCTATTAGCTGATCTGCTTAAATCACTAAAAGTTCATGTATAAATAATTAAAAATCATAAGAAGGCTGAGAGTTATCTCAGCTCTTCTTTTGTTTTCACGAAAATATATGGATATTAACTGGGAGCGTTCTTTACCCTACTATGATTTAACCCAAACTGAATTGCTAACAGTTTTTCCTAGATTCAAAAACACCAAATTATTAGCTTTAGAAAGAATCACTATTGGGTGTAGAAACACCAACTACCTACTAACAACAATAAAAAGTAAATATTTAGTAAGAATATGTTCTGTTAAATCTGCTTTAATCTCGAATGAAATAGCTTTTAATCACAATCTTACAAAGATAATTAATTGTCCCCAACTCTTGGATTACTGCTTTAAAGACAAGAAATGCTTTATGCTTTATCAATTTATCGCAGGGACTAATCTCTCTCACTACCTTATCAACAACGAACTAAGTAGAATGAATATTATTCATATAGCAGAAATGTTAGCAAAAACTCATTCCTTCCAACCTCCAGAAGATGTAAAATTGGAAAAATTAGACCTTCCTCCTTTCGAAAGTTGGTATGAGTATTTTCTTAGTCACCAAGTAGCTGCTAAATTATTGGGGAATAGGAGGATTAGAGAAATCAAGAAATTTGTCAGAAACAATCCGTTATTATTAACCCAAATTGTTAATTATTCCAGTTTTATTCATTCTGATTTTCGACCAGCTAACATGATAATTACTTCTAAGCAAGAGATCTATATCGTAGATTGGGAGTATTGTGGGTTAGGTCATTCGCTTGCAGATATTGGTCAATTCTTTAGATATAGAGCTTGTTTCAACAGTTGGCATAAGGAACTTTTCGCAAAAACTTACAATCAGTTTTCCCTAAAAAAACTTCCTAATAATTGGTATCTATTAGCCCGATTGAGAGATTTAATTAATCCACTCCAAATGTTGGGAAATGTGGAAAAAAAGCTACACATGCAAGCTGATTTGCTGAATGTTGTAGATAATATCTTGGAAGAGCTATATGCAAAAAGAGGAACAACATAAGTGTTCCTCTTTTAGAATTTAGTGAAAGATTACTTATTTTTACAATTTGTTTTTAGTAAATCTTGTTGGTCTTTAGTTAATTTGTTGTAGATGTCTTCTATAGCTGTTACATTTTCAAGAGCTATTTCTTCTTTGAGTTTGTAAATATCTTTGACAGTTTTAGTTACATCTTTAAATCTATGGTCTCTCATAGCTTCTCTTTTATCAATAAGTAAATTCTCAATCTCAGCCTGTTTAGTATTTCTTACTTTTCTAAAATTAGCTTGAATTGCTTTGATGTTTTTTATCTGGGTATCTGTTAACTCTAACTCTTCAGCCATAGCTAAAATCATTCTACCAGAATTCATATCTTTCATCTTATGATCACCTTTGCGATGATTCATTCTCATTCCATTTTCTCTTATAGCTCGTTGGTGGTTGTTACCTCTCATATTGTTTGGAGCGCGATATGTCCTATCTCTTCTACCACCATCAATTTCATTATTTTTTTCAACACGCATTGGCTGGGCCAATAAAGCTCCTACTATCAACGCCATCAAGGCGAAAACTAACATAGTTTTTTTTAACATTTTTATCTCCTTTTGATAAGTTTTTATTTTTTAATCTTCACCCTTTAAGACTTCAAGAAATCAATTTTCCTGCACAATTTTTTTTACTAATTTTGGAAATGAGAAAAAAGGGATAAAACTAGCTTTTACTGAAAATGCCCGCATTTCTGCGGGCATCAACATTTCTTTATAGATCAACTTATTTAATAATTTACTTAAAACTATACTTATATCCTACTCTAATATCTACAGCTTGGAAGCCTTTTTCTCCTTGAGCTAATTTAAACTCAAAGATTTGATTGCGGTTAGGAAGAACGATATCAATATCTTCGGGCAAGTTTGAACTGTGAAAAAAGATTGATTTGTAAGGTGAATTCTCTTTGCGAGAATCTGTAATCCACAATCCTTCATTTATTGAATCTAATACTCTAAAGAAACCAAAATTCTTCTCCTTATTATAAGTATAGCACACACCACGTACATAAGAGCCTAATGTTCCCCAAGGTTCTCTATTGAGTGGTACTCCATATTCGTCTTGCACTGGCAATAGGTCTGGAACTAAAAAACCTGAAACAAAAATGTCAGCTTCATTCTTTAATAAATATGAGACATTTTTAAAACCTAAAACATCAACTCTGCACCCCTTGTTTTGAAGTGCTCGAATTACCTGTAAAAAGTCACCATCTCCCGTTACCAATAATACATAATCTAAATGATTTGACTGGAGCAAAGCATCAACAGCTAGATCTAAATCAGCATTTGACTTAGCATAGCGATGACCTAATTCATCAAAGAAAAACCTTACAGTTTTTACTATTACTTTATAACCATAATCCCGTAAATTCGCATGAAAATTCAGAGAATGACGACTATACTCTGTATCGTTTTTGGCTCTCTCTTCATCGAAGGCTAAGTAGGCATTTAGTCGCACTGCTGTACCGTTATTACGACAAGCAAACTGACGTAACACATCATAGGCAATTCCATAACCACCATTTTGTGCGATGTTTGCTACATCTACGTAGATTCCTACTCTTTGAAATCCTGTTCTTTCCATAAAATCTCCTTTTTTTCTTATCAAAACAATTGAATCAAACTTAATCTTAACTGTCAATGATTAAAATAATACAAGAATGATTTGACAAACTTACCAATAACGATATTTTAGATAAAAGTAAAAAAAAGGGGAAAATTATTTGCTCTACCATAATGAACCTACAATAACGAATACAAAAGATAATTTCTGGTTTTCAAAGCTGATTTTTTTGCTCCAGTTCATTTTTTTTGGTGGCTGGAATGGAATCCAGATTATACTTCAACCTCAAGATTTAACTTTTTTTGTTGCAGAAAATGGTTTACTTGATAACTACTTTTTTACAATATCTTATGCTTGGAAAAACATTCCTTTAATTTATCTTATTTTATTTGCTATTAGTGTTTTTTGGAACTATTGGGCAGTATCGCTTGACCAAAAGATTATTAATCAACTCAAAAAAGACTATAATATTGGCGTAATTCCTTATCGCGATAAAGATGATATTGTTGTATTCATTACTTTAATCAATATGATTATCTGGATATTTTGTTTTTGGATTATCTATTTATTACCTTATTGGAATTTTGATTTTTTTACTAGTTTGATTTATAATGCTACCGAAAATACAGGATTTAAAGTTCCTCTATATATTTTTGTAATTTTGCTTACAGCCAGTGTTAATAATACTCTAAGAATTCAGTTATTACTCTTCTATGAAGGCGGTTACGAATATTCAGCCTAGTGAAATTTATCAAATCATTTCTATCGATGAAAGCGCATTATATCAAATCACTATTAATTACTCTTCTTGGGATTACTTTATCATTATTGATTTACAAACATTTGATTTTGGATACCTTTCTGAATATTAGACAGCTTTTCTCCCGTAGCCTATTTGTGAAATTACCATTAGTAATTAACAGGAATGATGTGCTCAATGCTGTGCCATCTTTAATTTTGATATTTCTATTTACTAGCTTATTATTCTCTCCAATAGTAATATATCTCTATCGCAAAATCATAAATACTCAATTTGAATTCTATAAAATGCAGTATCTTAAACAAAAAATAAAAAAAGATATTGACGAAAATTCTTAACATTACATTATTAGATAAATTAATACTAATTCGGAGGAATTATAATGAAAAAGATGTTTATAATTACAATAATTTTGACACTCTTGTTAATCTTAGGATGCTCATCAACCAAAAAAGTTAGTCGAGTAGGTGTTGATACTAACATTGATTTAAGTGGAAGATGGAATGATGTCGATTCTAGAGAGGTTTCAAAAGAGATAGTTAAAGATATAGTTTCTCAAAACTGGCTAATGAACTTTGTTTCAGAAAATTCTGAAAATCCATATGTTACCGTGGGCACCATCAGAAATCTTACTTCTGAACATATTCAAACAGAAACCTTTATTAAAGATATTCAAAGAGAACTTATTAATTCAGGTAAAGTACATTTTGTTGCTAGTAGAGATGAAAGATCTGAGATTAGACAAGAGCGTTTAGAACAACAATCTTATGCTTCTGAAGAAACAGCTAAAAGATTAGCTGAAGAAAAAGGTGCTGATTTTGTACTTCAAGGTTCTATCAATTCAATTATTGATGCTGCTGGTGGCGAACGAGTTATCTACTATCAAGTAAATCTTCAATTAGTTAATATCGAAACAAATGAAACTGTATGGATTGGTGAAAAGAAACATAAAAAGCTTATTTCTAAAAACAAAATTAAGCTATAATCTTTTTTGTAGGTAACTAATTTAAGTTGCCTACATTTTTATACTATTTATGATAATCACCTAAGGAAGTTTATGCTATCTACCAAGAATTTTGTCCTTTTATTCATCAGTTTTTTACTCTTAGGATGTTCCAATATTAGAACTCGAGATGCCTATAAAGAAAGTTTATTAACTAATGTTGAAAACCGTAATTTTGCTGGAGCAATTAAACTCATTGAAGATACTAAAGAAAAGAGTTTTGCCGAAAAAGATCGAGTCTTATATCATCTTTTTAAAGGAGTTTTACTTCATTATAATCAAGAATATCGTGAAAGTAATTTGCATTTAACTCAAGCTGAAGATGCTATTGATGAACTATATACTAAGTCTATTAGTCGAGCAGCATCGTCTATGTTGCTAAATGACAATACTTTTGCTTATGCAGGTGAGGACTATGAAGATATATATATTAACATCTTTAAAGCCCTTAACTATATTAATATGAATCAAGAAGAATCTGCTTTTGTGGAAATTAGAAAAGTTAATATTAAGCTGAATCTTCTTGAAGATAAATACAAAGAGTATGCTGAAGAGTTGAATAACTCAGAAGACAGCAAAATTAAAGTTAATGTCAAAAGTATCCAGTTTAATAATTCTGCCTTGGCAAGATATCTAAGTATGCTCCTTTATAGGGCTGAAAATCAAATGGATGATGTCCGAATTGATAAACGCTATCTTGAAGAAGCCTTTACTCTACAAGCCCATATTTACAACTTTGCCAAACCTGATTTATCTGGATTCACAGAAGTTAAAGCTAATACTAATAAATTGAACTTTGTCAGCTTTACAGGCTTAGCACCTCAAAAACACCCTATAACTTATCGCGTTGCAACACTGGATGATATGGTTACTGTTTTTGTTGATGATGGTAATGACGCTAAAGGAGAGCAGTTCTTCTTTCCTGGAGTCTCTGCAGGTCATTACTTTAAATTCTCAATTCCCCAAATGCAAGAAAAAAAGAGCAGCATTACTAAAATTACCGTGGAAGCTAATGGTAGAACTCTAGGAGAATTAGATAAAATTGAGGATGTTAACAGAATTGCAAAAGAGACTTTCACTATAAAGGCAAATATGGCTTATGTGAGAGCTATTACTCGGACTGTTCTTAAAGGTGTTGCTTCTATCCTTGCTCAACAAAAAATCGAAGAAAAAACTGGCGAATTTGGCGGTTTACTTGCTAAACTCGGAACTGCAGCCTTGACTGAAGCGACTGAAGCAGCAGACCTGAGATCATGTATTGTCTTTCCAGGATATGTCTATGTCGGCGATTTCGATATAGCACCTGGAGTTTATGATTTAAAAATAAATTACTATAATAGACGAGGAATGATAGAGTATACAGAACAAATCGATCAATACCAAATTAAACAAAATCAGATTAACTTAATTGAATCTTATTATTTAAAATAGGAGAGTGTCATGCGAAAATTTATTTACTTGTTTCTAATTATAATTACATTTTTAGGTTGTTCAACAAATTCTGTAAAAAAAACTGCTGAAAAACCTGAATGGATTGATAATCCTAAGGCCAAATATCCTGAAGGTATGTATCTAGCTGCTGTAGGTTATGGTTCTACTCGAAGGTCAGCTGAAGCCGATGCTATGGGAAGCGTAGCACGTATTTTTAAAACCGATATCAAAGCTAACACTAAATTCACAGAAAGATATTCTGAATTAGAATCAGCCAAACAGGATAACCAAGTTTCTCTTTTTGCTGAAAATACTAAAGATATCTTTATCAGTGCTGAACAAGATTTAATTAATATTGAGATCGGAGAAACATATACAGATAATTTAGGTAAGGTCTATGCATTAGCTTATATTCACAGAAGTAGAACTGCTGATATTTATGATGAAAAGATTAGTCAAACAGATGAGATGGTTCAATTCTATCTCAATAAATACGAAACAAGCAAAGTCATCACTCAACAGTATGCTTACTTAGGTGTTGCTTCTATCTTTGCCTTTCAAAACCAAACTCTGTTAGACCAACTTGCCATTATCTCGCCAATGGAATATCAGATGATTGGTATTGAAAATAAGTACCCTGAAATCATTTCCCTTATGAGAGATATAGCTTCAAAAATAAGTTTTTCAGTTGATGTAAAAAACGATAAAAATGATATCATCTCTAATACAATTAAAGAAATTATTAATGAGATGAATTTCAATATTGTTGCCTCTGATGCTATGCTTAAAATTCAAGCTGAAGTCCTCTACCAAGATGTTCAACTTGATAGAAAAGAAGAATTTGTTAAATCAGAATTTAATCTTAGCATCACAGATAAAGATAACAAAATTGTCCTATCTCTTAATGAAAAAGATAGAACTGGTGGTATAAATAAAGAGGAAGCTATCTCAAAATCTAGATCAGCTATTGTAAAATCTCTAAAAAAGAAACTACAAATTAGAATTGAAAAATACTTCGATAGCTTAGCTAAATAATAACCAATACTGCTTGTTTACAGAAAAGACTTGAATACCAATGAGACAGTATTCCTTAAAACTCAAAACAAATTGAATTTTAGCCCGGGGTGACATCTTCAAAAGAAATGCATCCCCGGGTATGATTTATCTTATAATACTAATTTTTATGTGTTTATTAATATCAATTAGTCATAAAAGTCCCCTTAACAAAAGAATTATCTGAAGTAGTTTTTCAAGTTCATCTTGATTTATCCCCTAAGTTAAATAGAAAAATATTTAAAAATATATTCAAACCATCTCTAAATCTCTTTAGTTATTTTTGCTAAAATCTTAACAAACAATTAGCTAAATAGGTTGAAAAAAAAATTCCACACTTTGTTATTGACAAAATTGATAATTCTTTATTTCTTATTACTATAGATAAATGAAAACTAAAATTTAAATATAATTAATATATTAGTTAAGTCATTGAAAAATATAATATTAAGAAAATTTGGAGAGAAGATGATTAAAGCTGTTTTAAAACGTACAGGAGAGTTAGTAGCTTTTGACAAAGATAAGATTAAAAAGGCAATTTTAAGGGCTGGTGTTGCAACTGCTGAGTTCGGTGAGGAGACTGCAGAACAGCTAACCATGAAAGTTGTTAATCTTATGTTGCAATTACATAATGAAAAAATAATCACTATTGAAAAAATTCAAGATATTGTTGAAGAGATTCTTTTATCTTCTACTTTCAAAAAAACTGCTAAAAGTTACATTATTTACCGTGACCAACATGCCAAAATTAGAGAAATCGTCTCAAAATCTAATGTAGATTTAATTGATCAATATCTTAAAAAGTTAGATTGGCAAGTTAATGAAAATAGTAATATGGCATATTCTCTTCAAGGACTTAACAACTATATCGCTTCGGAAGTAAGCAAAACCTACTGGCTAAATAAAATCTATCCCGCAGAAATTAAAAAGAATCATATTGAAGGTGATATCCATGTTCATGATTTAGGACAACTATCTGTATATTGCGTTGGCTGGGATCTATACAATTTAATAAAAGTCGGATTTACTGGTGCTGTAGGTAAAATTGAGAGTAAACCAGCTAAGCATTTTAGAAGTGCCTTAGGCCAAATAGTTAACTTCTTCTACACTCTCCAAGGGGAAGCTGCTGGAGCCCAAGCATTTTCCAGTTTTGATACCCTACTTGCTCCCTTTATCAGATATGATAAACTTGAATATGCAGAAGTTAAACAGGCTATGCAGGAGTTCATTTTTAATATCAATGTTCCAACCCGAGTTGGTTTTCAAACCCCTTTTACCAATATTACTATGGATCTAATACCTCCAAAAATCTATCGCGACCAAAACGTCGTTATAGGAGGAGAACTAAGAGATGAAACTTATGGCGATTTCCCACAAGAAATGATTATGATTAATCGTGCCTTCTTAGAAATAATGACTGAAGGAGATGCAAAAGGGAGAGTATTCTCTTTCCCAATTCCAACCTATAATATTACTGAAGATTTTAACTGGGATGATCCTGAATTAGACCTTCTCTGGGAAGCAACTGGAAAATATGGTATTCCTTACTTTTCTAACTTCGTGAACTCTGATATGAGTCCTGAAGATGCCAGATCCATGTGCTGCAGACTTCGTTTAGATACTAGGAAATTAGCAGCAAGAGGAGGTGGCCTCTTTGGAGCTAACCCGCTCACCGGTTCTATCGGAGTAGTTACCATCAACCTTCCTCGAATCTCCTATTTAACTAAAACTAAAGATGAATTCTATGATAGACTAAAAGAAATGATGGATTTAGCCAAAAAGAGCTTAGAAATTAAAAGAAAAGTACTTGAATCTTTTACTGATTCCAATCTCTATCCCTATACTAGCTTCTACCTTCAAGATATTAAACAGAGATTTAATCAATATTGGAAGAACCACTTTTCAACCATTGGCTTAATTGGGATGAATGAAGCTTGTCTCAACTTCTTAGGTGCAGATATTACAACAAAAGAAGGATCACAATTTGCCCTTGAAGTTATGGATTTTATGAGAGACAAACTCATTGAATATCAAGAAGAGACAGGAAATAACTACAACTTAGAAGCTACTCCTGCAGAAGGAACAACCTATCGGTTAGCTAGACTAGATAGAAAGAAATTTCCAGAGATTATCGTTGCTAATAATGACCCTCATACTGATAAACCTTTCTATACCAATTCAACTCAATTACCCGTAAACTTCACTGATGATGTCTTCGAAGCTTTAGAACTACAAGATCCACTTCAAACAAAATATACTGGGGGAACTGTTCTTCATATTTTTGGTGGTGAAAGAATTTCTAATATCCAATCTGTAAAGAATTTAGTACGTAAGGTTTGTACGAATTACCACCTTCCTTATTTTACTTTCTCGCCTACCTTCTCAGTTTGTCCTACTCACGGATATATTAAAGGAGAAGAACCAAGATGTCCTATCTGCCATACTGAAACCGAGATTTATTCTCGAGTTGTAGGCTACCTTAGACCTATCAAACAATGGAATGAGGGAAAACAGGAAGAGTTTAAATTGAGAAAGACATTTAATGTTGGTTAGGAACTATTTTTTTTGTATTGACAATTTATATATTGCTAAAACAATACACTTTAAATTATCAAATGAGGTGTTAATCAAGTGAAAAAAATAGTAATCTTAACCCGTGATGGCAAATTCTTTGGGCAAACTCACAAACCATGGGTCTCAGCTGATCTTAACCGAATCCATAAGCTCTTATCTGGCTCTGGTTATGAACCTCTAATTCTTACTTATCATAAAGTCTTTAATGAAGATATTGATCTCTCTAACATCCCTATCTTCTATACTTTTAGTCAAAAAGAGAACTTACGTCACTATATTGGTGATATAATTCACTATCTTTATATGAAGGGGTATCATTTAATTCCAGAACTTTCTCTGCTTTTATGTCATGAAGACAAAGGGTATCAAGAGATTCTCAAGAAAAAGAAGGGAATTAAATCATTAAGTAGTTTATATTTCTCATCCAGTGATGATCTTACAGACTATGATATTAGCTATCCTGTTGTCTTGAAGACTATTGAAGGTTCTAATGGTAAAGGTGTTTTTTTAATAAAATCTAAATCTGAACTTTTGGCAAAAGTTAAGAAATGGGAGAAAATTAGTTTTTTAGATAGATTAGGTCTTCTTCGCAGGGCTTATTTACGGTTTAAGAAATTTAAGGAGTATCCAGATCATTGCAATAGATTAGATGCTCTTCAGTATGAGAAACATATCAAGCCAGAGCGTAGTTTCATCATACAACCATTTATTCCTAATCTTCAATATGATTATCGAGTTTTAGTCCTTTTTGATCAACTTTGGGTTACTAGACGCTGGAATCGTGATAATGATTTTAGAGCTTCGGGTGCTAAGAAATTTGATTGTAATTTTACTGCTGAACCAGCGTTATTAGATTTTGCTATGGAAATTTTTAGAAAGTTTGATACTCCTTCACTCTCTATCGATGTAGCTTTTGATGGGGCTAACTATCATTTAATTGAGTTCCAAGCTCAACACTTTGGAGTAAATGTTATTGTGAAGAATAAAGGTTACTACTATCAAGATCAAGGTGAGTGGAAATTCCAAGAAGTGAAACCTGATGTTGAAAAAGCTGTGGTGCATTGTATTGTTGAGTATTTGAATAATTCGATAACAAAAGAATAGCCATGGATAACACAGATAAACACGAATAAATACGCAATCCATAAGTCCTCAAATTTGATAGAAAACAATAGAAGTTTATGGCTCTTGTTCAATTCTGGTGGTAGAATTAGCACATTTGTATATGATAATTTAATATTTATCAATATTTTTCTTTCTATTAAACCCTTTAAGTCTTCGCATAAAGCTAGGTCTTCACAAGACAGGGTTAGGTTTTTTGGGGTTATTTTTACCCGGGGTTAATTCCTTTGGAATACAACACCCGGGCTAATCTACTTATCCCCTTTAGGGATATTCTCTTGAGTCTTAGCTAAGACTAGGCCTTCACAAACAAGGATTTAAGAGGGCTCTGTACATTATTGAATATATTTTATTCAAACTCTGCTTAACTCTGTGTTAATAATCTTCTTTTTCTTCTCTTAACTCGTTTTAATTAGCGTTAACTCTTGTGAAAGGTCTTCTTTTAATTCTCTTATATCTTTGGTAAATAAGCTTTCAACACTTCAGGAATTTCAAAGCTTCCATCTTCATTTTGATAGTTTTCCAAGATAGCAATAATAGTTCTTGGAGTAGCTAAGCCTGAACCATTTAAGGTATGAACAAACTGAACTTTACCTTCATTATCTCTGAATCTTATAGAAGCACGGCGAGCTTGAAAATCTTCAAAATTAGACACAGAAGAGACCTCTAAGTATTTATCAGCCCCTGGTGCCCATACTTCTAAATCATAGGTCATAGCAGAAGCAAAACTTGTATCTCCAGTGCATAATCTCAAGACACGGTAAGGGAGTTTCAATGCTTTTAAGATATCTTCAGCATCGTTAACCATCTCAGCTAAGACTGTCCAAGAATCTTCAGGATAAACAAATCTTACCATCTCGACTTTATTAAATTGATGGAGTCTTTGCAAGCCACGGGTATCTTTACCATAAGATCCAGCTTCTCTTCTAAAACAATTAGAAAAACCGACAAACTTCTTAGGCAAATCTTCGTTTTTCAATATCTCTCCTGAGTAGAAATTGGTAATTGGAACTTCGGCGGTTGGAATAAGATACATATCATCATCAGTAAGGCAATACATATCATCCTTGAGTTTTGGAAGTTGTCCTGTTCCTTTCATAGAAGCGGGGTTTACAATTGAAGGGACCATGATTTCTTGATAGCCATGGTGAATCAAATGATAATCTAACATGAAGTTAATCAAGGCTCTTTCTAATCTGGCACCCATACCAGTATGAATAGGGAAGCCACTGCCTGATATTTTTGCTCCTCTTTCTAAATCTAGAAGACCGTTCTTTTCTGCTATTTTGACATGGTCAAGAGGTTGAAAAGAGAATTCTCTTTTAGTACCCCATTCTCTAACAACCTGATTATCATCTTCAGATTTACCAACTGGGACATCACTATGTGGCATATTGGGTACCCACATTATTGCTTCATTTAAAGCGGTATCTGCATCAGAAAGTTTAGTTTTGAGATTCTTTATTTCTTGGGCAACATTAGCCATTTGGGCTAAAAGATCGGATGCATCTTCTTTGTTCTTTTTTCTCAAGCCAATCTCTTTAGAAACTCTGTTTTGATCTGCTTTTTTTTGGTCAAAGTTAAACTGGGCTACTCTTTTAGCCTCATCCAATGCTAATATTTTATCAATATCAGCTTTCTCATTTTTATTCTTAACAGCTTCTTTAACATATTCTGCGTTTTCTCTGATAAACTTTAAATCTAACATTTAATTCCTCAATTTCTATAATTTACTTACAATTTTAATCATTTCTAAATATGAATCTACCTTTAAAGCTGCCCCTCCAATCAAACCACCATCGATATTGGGTTGAGAAACTAAAGATTTGATGTTTGCTGGTTTCATACTACCACCATAAAGAATATGAATTGCCTCGGCTGTAGTTCTGCTATAATGTGAAGTGAGCCAGGCTCTGATCATTGAATGTACTTCTTCAGCCATTTCGGGAGTAGCTGTCTTGCCTGTACCAATTGCCCACACAGGTTCATAGGCTATGATAACCTCATGATGCTGATTTAGGTCAATTCCAGTAAAGCAACCATCAAGCTGAGACAGGATAACATCTTTTGTAATTCCCTCTTCTCTCTGCTCAAGTGTTTCACCAATGCAGACAATGGGTCTAATCTTGTATTCTAAAAGTTTGTTTAATTTCTTTTTGATAAGTTCATTTGACTCATGGTGATACTCTCTTCTTTCAGAGTGTCCAATAATAGCAAAATCACCCTTGATTGAGGCTAACATACCTGCTGATACTTCACCAGTAAAAGCTCCTTTCTCTTCAGAACTAATATCCTGACAACCAATCATTAGCTTTGTATTCTTGGTTAAAGTTAGTAGCCTTTCCACAAATAGAAAAGAGGGGGCAATCATCATCTCAACTCTGTTATTTTGCCCAACTTCAAGTTGAGGAAGTAACTCTTGTACAAATCCTGTAGCCTGATCATAATTATGATTCATCTTCCAGTTTCCTGCAACGATAATCTTTCTCATCACAACCTCTAATATTATTTTTTTATTCATCTAAATATTAAGCCAATTTCTTGACAAGGAAAAAGTTTGCTAAATGAGAATTTAGAATGGGGAATGCGACATCTTTTGACTGGGAGCGCTTGCATCCTTGCAGGCTTTTAACCGGGAATGCGGGCATCCTTGCCCGTATTATACTGGGAGCGCCTGCATCCTTGCAGGCTTTTAACCGGAAAGAGAGGAGTTTAAGGAGCTAACGTTGGAGAATCTTTCCGCCTTATTGTGCTAACAATGACAATCTTTAATCCTGTTTTATGTGCACTTAAGAAAAAAAACAGCTAGAGAATTCCACCCAAAATACTTTTTACCAAGCAAACAAAAACCCCGCCATGCAGGGTTTTAGATATTTGTTTTGTTATGTTTATAGCTAATTATTTCATAAGAACTATTTTCTTAATATCAACCTTATCCTGGGTTTTCAATCTGCTGAAATAGATTCCTGAAGCGACTGGTTCCTCATTATTGTCTCTTCCGTGCCAATTTATTTGATGGAAGCCTTGAGCTTGCAATCCTATATCAAATGTTTTAACGATTTGACCTTTGATATTATAAATATCTATCACTACTGGAGAGTTAAATTCTAAACCATAACTTATTGTAGTGGTTGGGTTAAATGGATTTGGGTAGATTGCGATAAGTCCAGTAATTAAAGGGATATCAACTTCTTGGTTGAAATCATTATCTACTTGTAAAATAGCCGGGCCATAGAAACTGTTGCTACCATCATAATCAATCATCTGAATCCAATAATAGTAGATACCATTACTAGTAATTGTATCATCAATATAGGAGTAAGTTTGAGATTGACTGGTGTTTGTTCCTGAGATGAAGACATCTAACATTATAGCATTCTCCAAAACATTTTCATTATTACGATATAAACGATAACCATCTAAATTGCTTTCAGATTCAGTAATCCACCTAATCATTACATTGTTACCTGAATGATTAAAGGCATCGAAAGTAGATAGTTGAACAGGGAGAGTGCCATCTTCTAACCCTATAGTTAAAGCTTCTTTACTGGCAGAAAAAGTTTTAGGAAAAGTATAATCAAAGGTAGCATTTCTGGTGTCTCCAGTTAGGGAAGAAGAACTTGCTTCAGCAATTTTTATACCACCTTCATAAAGAACTGGAGTTGAGGTACCCCAAACATAACTATTATCCTCTGAAGCATTCCAGTAAAAAGTAATTGTTTTTTTTCTATTCGCTACTGTATCATCGTCGATATTACCTGAGATTGTCCATGAACGATTAATATAAGTTGGGAATAGAGCTGACACTGTTGTGGAAGTACTGTGATTTTGAATGTTATGAGTAGTAGCGCCCCATGAAAGATGTTTGAAACTAGGTGAACTATATCCATCAACTTCAATAGTAGTCGGTCCAGTATAACTACCACTAGTAACAGTAAGAGTCCCATTAACAACCATACTATCAGGAAGAGTAACTCCAGCTGTATTATTAATAGTTAAATTATATACAGTAGTTAGTCCATCAGCAATGGTTTGAGCAGTAGTCCCATTTAAAGTAATTTTAGAGCCATCATTACCAACAACTGTTGCAGATTGACCAATAACAAAATTACCAGCAATTTCTAAGTCTCCGTTAATTATTAAATCATTATCATTAGCACTTTCATGTTCTACATGCAGTGTTCCACCATTAGCTACTATTAGTTTTCTATTAATTACTGCGGTACTTACATAAGCATCTTTTCCATTAGCTATAGTTAATGTGTCATCTATAAGTACAGTAATGCTAAGAGAATTCGTGTAGTCAGGTTTTACAACTGATTCTGAATAAGTACCATCAATAGTTGAAGAATATTCCCAATCTGAAGCTGTTGAGAATGAACCATTTTGGTTAACTGTCCTAAAGTGAAACAATGAAGCAGGGGAGCTCGTTAAAATAGGGTATTCAGTTGCAGAGAATGTCCATACAGAAGATGACCAGTTAGTAAATAGATCTGTTCCAATTAAGTCATCTGCAGTCCCATAGGAATTAGGACTTGTAGGGTAAACACCGCTGATAGATGCACCATCTAAATAATAACAATCTTCAACAGATCCTGAAGCGTTGGTTCCACCCAAACACCAGGAAGTGTACCATCAGATCTGCCAGTTATTGGACCATAACCACCTTCCCATGCTGAAGAACCTATTCCCTGAGTAACAGAGCCAGTTGCATAGGATCTAAAGATAGCTCCACCTATTGTACAACCTGTTAATCCACCAACTCTGTCTCCACCGCTAACATCTCCCAAAGCATAAGAATCTTGAGTAACACCATTCTCGTTACATCCCACTAATCCACCATACTTGATGTTGTAAGGATTAATTCCATTACTTTCTTCTGGATCATTTGGATTAATAGTTGTATTATTAGGATGAGTTGAAGATACTTCTACATCTGCATAGCAATATCTTATAATAGGAACAGCTTGTTTAACATTACTATTGTTAGCACCTACTAAGCCACCGGTTGCACCAAAACCTGATACATTGCCAGTAGCATAACAGTTCTCAGTAATAACTAATTTTCCCTTTTTAACATCAGGTAATAGGACTTTTCCAATAAGAGCACCAGTTCCTCTTTTACCGGTTATATCAACTCCAGTCAATCCTAAGTTTTTGATGGAGATGTCAGAACTGTTATTAGCATTAGTTGCATTACTACCATTTGATACGTAGCCAAAGAGGCCAACATAGTTTTGTCCATCAGGGGGGAGTGTGCTATTATTAGCGGGATCAGTAGCTCCCCGGTTAATATAAAGGTTAGATATTATAAATCCACCACCATCAAAATTACCATGGAAAGGAGTGGATTCACTGCCAATTGGTTCCCAGCCTTTTTCGCATTCCCACATTTTGGTCCATTTTGAACTATCAAAACTGCTTGTTGATGTGTGGTCTGATGTACAATAATAAGCAAAGCCGTCACTAGGGTGTTTAACGATATCTTCAACTACAAAATCAGTAGAATCGCTCCACACTAATATTGTATCTGGATTAGTATCTTCTAAACTCAAAGCTTTAGTTAAGGTGTAAGTATCACCTAGATTATCTCTAATTTCCCATAGCTCCAGAATATTCGTCACATTTGTAGCACCCAAGGTCCCAACCATCAAAAAAATCATCATCGTTAACAAAAACCTCACTTAGTTAGTGTATTAAGTAATAAAATTTATTATATAAAATTATTAAACAAATAATAGATGGCCTTAAATTATTGTCAATAAATAGTTTTGGTATAAGAGCTGATTTGGAAACAACTCACTGATAATGCATTTTTTTCTCTATTATTAATTCAAAAAATATTCTAAAATGTTGGAATGAGCTACTTGGTAACATTTCATTTGACAAAAAAAGCGGATAAAAAGAAAAAAGGACAAAGAAATTAAACTGGAGATGAAATGGGTTATCTTTTGATTCTGTTTACCATAATTCTGTTTTCAACCCTAGAGGTAACTGGAAAACTTATAGATGCTGATATATCACCTTTTGCCATAACTTTATATAGGTTTCTAATAGGTGGTATAGTCTTACTTCCCTTTGCCCTTAAACAACAAAAAGATAAAAAGAAAAACCTTACAGGGAAAGAACTTTTTAAGCTTTCAGTTCCTGGCTTTATTAATGTTGCAATCTCTATGCTATTTTTACAACTGGCTGTTCATTATGGAGAAGCTAATTTGAGTGCTATTCTAATAAGTTCAAATTCAGTATTTGTAGCCATCTTCTCTTTTCTAATTTTAAAAGAAAAACTATCCATCTATAAAATACTGGGCTTAGTTATTGGGCTTATCGGTATTACGGTTATTATTCTCAACCATCACTCATCAAATCAAACTGCCATTAATGCTCCCTTAGGAGTTTTGTTTGCCTGTATTGCCTCAGTCTCTTTTGGTTTTTATACTGTAATCTCTAAAAAATATATCAAAGAATATGGTAATGTTGTGGCTAATACCGTTGCCTTCTTCGGAGGTTCCCTTATTTTAGCCATAGTTTCATTAATCGCAGGTTTTGATTTAAGTATAGATTTAACTCCTAAGAATATTTTATTTATAAGCTATCTTGGAATCTTTGTTACAGGTATTGCTTATCTTACCTATTTTGCAGGTCTAAAGAAAGTTGCTACTGTTGTTGGTTCTTCATTCTTCTTCTTAAAGCCAGCAATAGCTTCAGTTTTAGCCTATTTTATCTTTAAAGAGACGCTCAACAGATGCCAGATTGTGGGGATTTTAGTTGTAATCATTGGAGTTAATTTGGAAGTTATCAGAGATGTAATAAATAAAAGGAAAGCTAAGGTAATCCATTAATTTCAGCGACTTTGGGATTACATCTGGGTTATTTTTTCATTAGCTCATTATTGGGAATATATTGGGGGTCTATTGAATCTTCATTAGGCAATGATTTTATAGTCAAGTAATGGATAGGTAGAAAAGTCTTGGTAAATTGGCAATTAAGAAGTAATTGAATATAAATGCTGGGCATGTTGGGGAGAGTGTTTTTGACCAGAGTTATCAAACAATAACAAGAATTCGGTTATTTCTCTGGGGTGAAAGAGGTAAATCAAAAATATGAATAAATATAATTAACAGACAATTCAAACATATATTGAATTCTACCTAAAATACACAATATTATTTGACTAATTCAAAGCATTAAAAAAGATGAAGATAAAAGGAGTCTGAATATGTTAATATACTCAATATCGAATCAATCTGAGTTAAGCTCTATTCCTGAATGGGTTGAATGGATTGAGCTAAGAATTGATTTATCTCCTGGTTTAACAGCATCTCTGCAGGATTTAACTGCTTATCGAGTTATTATTACTGATAGGTGGTTTAAGGAAGGGGGAAAGAGTAGGAGAAGTATTACTGAGAAGATAGAATTCTATCAAACTATGTTGAATTTTTCCAATCTCTATTTTGATCTTGAAATTGAATTATTAAATAATGATGTAAATATAGATTTTAACTGGGAGAGACTTATTCTCTCATATCATAATTTTGAGTCTTTGGTTGTGGCTGATATACATACTAAACTACTTCAAGCTCTCAAACTAAAACCCTATATGACCAAGATTGCCCAGCACTGTGATACATTAAGAGAAGTTAATGAGTTATATCAGCTAATAAGAAATTTTGAACAAAAGATTCTTTGGCTTATTATGGGGGATTATGGCAAACTTCAACGTTTGCTTTTTTCCTACTTAGAATCGCAAGGAACCTTTGTTAGTGCACCCGGAGCAGAGACTGTATCGGGCCAATTGAACCTAAAAAGTGTAGCAAAATATCCACACTTTTTCTCTTCAAAACCTTATAAGTGGGGTGGTATAATTGGAGGAGAACAAGTCTATGATTCTTTAGGATTGGAATTCTATAACAACTATTTTAGAGATAATAAACTTGAAGCTTGCTATCTGCCCGTCAGTCTAAAAGAATCTGATTTGGAAGATTTCTTTGATTTGATTAGATCCAGCCCAAAACTTAGTAGATATTGTTATGGTTTTTCTCTAACCATGCCTTTTAAAAAGTCAATCCCTAAGTTGTTTAACTATTCTAAAATAGCTAATTTGCTAATTTATGATGGGCAGGTACACTTTTATAATACAGATAAAGATGCTTTTATCAAAATCAGAAAAAAACTGGATGGCTTACCTATTAAGACTGTGCTTGTTTATGGATCGGGATCTATGGCTCAATTGGCTTTAGATATCTTTGCTGATTATCATGTTTTTTTAACTGGGAGAAACAAAACGAAAGTTCTGAAACTTGCTTCTCAAAGAAAAAACATAGAAATCATTGACCAATTATCCCCCGAAATATATATTGATTTATTAATCAATACTTCACCAATCGGGATGAAAGGTGAGAGCTTTTCCCAAAAGACCGGGATTAGGAAATTCAAATATGTGATAGATTTACCATATTCTCAGGAAGATATTCCGCTTCAAAAAGAAGTTCAAAAAGGAAGATACTTTTCGGGAAGAGAATTTTGGTTAAATCAAAGTGAGAGGCAATTGCAAGAATTTAAAGAAAGAATAGAAAATGACTAAAAACAAAGTTTTACAGAACAAAGAAGAAATTTACAAGATAAACGAGATCAATGTGGGAAAGGACTTTCTGTTTATTGCTGGACCTTGCAGTATAGAAGGTTATCCTATGGCTTTAGAGAGTGCCAAAGCTATCATTATGAACGGAGCTAATATCTTGCGGGGAGGCTCATTTAAACCTAGAACCTCACCTTATTCTTTTCAAGGGCTTCAACAAGAGGCTTTAGATATTCTGAAAAGAGTAAAAGAAGAGACTGGTGTCCCTATTGTTACAGAAATATTAGATCCTCGCCATATTAATAATAGCTTAGATTTTGTGGATATAATTCAAATTGGATCTCGGAGTATGCACAACTTCCCACTACTCAAAGAAGTGGGGATGATTGATAAACCAGTAATCCTAAAACGTGGTTTTCAAGCTACTATTGAAGAGTGGGTTTACAGTACAGAATATATCTATAAAGAGGGAAACCATAAAATAATTCTCTGCGAAAGAGGGATTAGGACTTTTGAAACATATACCCGTAATACCTTAGATTTGAGTGCTGTCCCGATAATGAAGAGGTTAACAGGCTTACCTGTGATCGTAGATCCTGCCCATGCTACTGGTAAGAAGAATCTAATTCTACCTATGTGTAAGGCAGCGATTGCATGTGGAGCTGATGGATTGATGGTTGAAGTTCATCCTAACCCTTCACAAGCACTGAGTGACCCTGGGCAACAGATCAATTTTACTGAATTCGCCTCTTTAATGAAAGAGTTGAAACCTATTATTGAATTCTTTAGGTAGGCGACATGGGCTGGATTGAAGATTATCAAAAGAAGATTTCTTATCTTAAGACTAAAGATTTCTTAGCTAGCTTTGGCAGCACTGAGTGTTTTTTAATTACTGATAAAAATCTAGAGAGATACTATGGAGAGGATCTTTTTTCTAATTTGAGTTATTTTTCAATTGAGCCTGGTGAGCAAGCCAAAACACTGTATCAGGTTAATGTTATTCTGGAAAGGCTTTTAGTCTTGAACTTTTCTCGCCAAGTTATAATCATCGGTTTTGGGGGCGGTGTTGTTTGTGACATTGCTGGCTTTGTTTCTGCTATTTATAAGCGTGGCTGTCGGTTAGCATTGCTACCTACTAGCCTGATTGGCATGGTTGATGCTTCAATCGGTGGTAAGAATGGCGTTAATTCACTTAATTTTAAGAATCAGTTTGGTACATTTAAGCAAGCTGATTATATAAATATTGATTTTGATTTATTAGAAACTTTACCCCTTTGTGAAATTGCTAACGGTAGGGCAGAAATAATTAAACATGGGCTAATCTACTCTCCTGTTTATTATCAGAAAGTTAGAGACTATATTTTAGCGTTTGATAATAATGTTAATAGTCAACTAAGAAAAATAATTATGGAGTCTATCAAGATAAAGCTTTCTTTTGTTGCTGGAGATGAGAATGATAGAGGCCAACGGAGGTTCTTGAACTTTGGTCATACTTTAGGGCATGTTATGGAAAAGAATCAGCATATTCCACATGGTAAAGCTGTAATCTGGGGAATGATACAAGCTCTTAAGTTATCTTATCACTTAAATTTAATTACTGAACAACTATGCAAAGAATTACTAATTGATTTGTTTAGAGAAAACACTGTTGATCAGGAAAGGGTAAATTGGCCTGACATATCAGAGGCACTCCTAAGTGATAAAAAGAGAGTAGGAGAGAAGATTACTTTTATTCTTTTGTCAGGACTGGGTAAGCCTCTGATAAAAGATATAGATTTAGATGTAATTAAGCAAGTTGTGATGAGTGATGATGAGAATATACTCAGGAACGGTTAAAGCTCCTGCTTCAAAAAGTTCTTCTCTTAGGTCCCTAATCTGTTGCTCTCTTTCTGAAAAGGACAATTCTTTAGTAATCCATAATATCTCTAGATGCGACGATGTATTAGCTGGCATTAAATTAGTAAGCGAGTTAAGACTGTTTACAACTATTTTTGAGGAAGATGATTTAATCTTTACACGTAGAATAGATAAACTAAGAGAAAAAGATTCTTTGATATGTAACGTTGGTGAATCTGGTTTTTTAGCTAGAGCTTTTGTTAGTATTGCTAACTATTTTACAAGTAAAGTTACTTTAATAGGTAAAGGAACTCTATTGAAGCGGGACTTGGGGATAGCAGAGTTTGCAGATAAAATTGGACTTAGTGCTTGTAATTCTAAACTTCCAACTACAATTCAGGGTAAAATCAAACCAGGTAAGTTTGTGGTTACAGAAAAAAGGTCATCGCAGTTTCTATCAGGGTTACTATTTATTTTACCCCTACTAACAGAAGACTCAATGGTAACAATAGAAGAGCTAGTGAGCAGGCCATATATAGATCTAACTTTAAGCTATTTAGCTAGGTGTGGGATTAAGTATGAATGGGTTAGCAAAAACAAAATAGCTATTCCAGGAAAACAAAGTTATATAGCTAAGGATTTAAGACCTGAATCAGATTGGTCTTCCTTAAGTTTTTTAATCGCTCTAGGAATTATGGGGGGAGATATCACTATTACTGATCTTTGTGATGGCCCAAATTTACCTGATAGGATAATTTTAGACTTGCTGACTGAAATTGGGGGGGACTTCTCTTTCATCAATGATAAAACTCTTAAAGTTAAGAAATCTGTAATTCAGGGCTTTACTTTTGATTTAACATCTAATCCTGATTTAGCTCCTGTTTTAGTAGCTTTAGCAATATCTGCTACATCTCCATGCAATTTGAAGAATTGTTATAGATTGCGAGATAAAGAGTCTGACCGACTTGTCTCTTTGATGGATATGCTGAAAAGTCTAAGGGTAGAACATAAGTATTATGACGATACACTGACTATCTTTCCTACCCAGCTTTCGGGTGGTTATGTTAAGACTTATGATGATCATAGAATTGCTATGACAGCTTTAATCCTTAATACGATAAGTAGAAGTAAGATAACTATTGACAATTATCAATGTATAAATAAATCTTATCCTGATTTCCTTAATGATTTAAACAGATTAGGAGTAGAAATATGAATAGTTTTGGAAGATTACTGCGGGTTGAGATATTTGGTGAGTCGCATGGAAGAGATGTAGGGGTAATTATTGATGGTCTTCCTGCCGGCATAAGCATAAACCATAATGAGTTAAGCAATTTTCTGCAAAGGCGAAGACCACGGTTGCCAGGAACTACTCCCAGAAAAGAGGCAGATATTCCTGATTTTAAAAGTGGAGTTAAAAGTAATATAACAACTGGTGCACCAGTCTTAATCACTTTTGCTAATGCTAACGTTAAATCAGCAAATTATGAACAAATGAAAAATATACCACGACCTAACCATGCTGATTTTGTCGCTAATAGCAAATATTTTGGCCAGCATGAGCTTAAAGGCGGTGGACACTTCTCAGGCAGACTTACAGTAGGATTAGTAGCAGCAGGTTATCTTGCTAAACAAATAATCAAGAATATTACTATCGAAGCAGAAGTTTATAAGGTTGGTAACAAGCATAATTACAATGAACTCTTGCAGTTTGCTATTAAGAATAAAGATTCTCTTGGAGCTGAGATTCATTGCTTAGTCAGCAATCTTCCTGTTGGATTAGGTGAGCCCTTCTTCGATTCAGTTGAATCCCTGCTTGCCCACGCTATGTTTAGTATTCCTGGGGTAAAGGCTATTAGGTTTGGACTGGAGAAGTCACCTTCTAAATCGTTCGGAAGTGAGTTTAATGATAAGATTATTGATGCTAAAGGGACAACTGAGACCAATAATTCAGGTGGGATTGTTGGGGGAATCACTAATGGGAACAAACTAGAATTCTCTATTGAAGTAAAACCAACGGCTAGTATCGGTAGAGAACAAGTGAGTTATAGTTTAAAAGAGGGTAAAGAGGTTGAGTTTTCTATTCCAGGAAGGCATGATGTCTGTTTTGGTTTGAGAATACCAGTTATAGTAGAATCTCTTACAGCCTTAGTATTAGCTGATCTTTATTTACTAAGATTGGCTCAAGTGAGGAATATGAGTCTCATTAAAGTTAGAGCAGCGATTGATAGACTGGATAGGGAATTAGTAAGACTTCTGAAAAAGAGGATGGATTTAGCCTTAAAAACGAAGCAATTTAAAACTCAGGTTGAAGATTTAAGTCGAGAAGAGGAAGTTGAAAACAATTTGAAGTCCTTAGCTAAAGAGTTTGGCTTAGATTTTGATTATCTAAAAAAACTTTATGAAATCATCATAAACGAGGGCAAAAAGAGACAGATACAGGGAAAAAGTTGAGATGGAGAGAGGGAGAGATGGCGATAGCATTTATTGAATTTAATAATATTCCCCTCAAAAGAGCAATAGCAACAAAATAAATAAAGATATTGACAGCTAAGCTGGTTTTTGTAAAATATGCAAATTGAATATTTCGAGAGGAGAATACATGCAAAATAAGAAACAAATTAATCTGAAATTAGATGAAAAAATTGGTGAAGGAGTATATTCTAACCTAGTAGTAATATCACATAACCAGTCCGAATTTATTATTGACTTTGGCAGAATGTTACCTGGTTTGCAAGATGCAAAAATTCTTAGTAGAATTATTAAAACCCCTCAGCATGCTAAACAATTTTTAAATACTTTAAAAACTAATATTGAAAATTATGAAAAACAGTATGGTGAAATTGTAGTAAAGGGTCTTCCTGAAGCAAATAAGTCTATAGGCTTTACCAATAAAAAGGATGATTAATAAGAGCAATTTTCCTAGTTTTTAAGAGTAGAGTAAGTAAGGATAATTTACTGCTGTCAAAAGCACTTTACATACAGAAAAAATAAAAAAAATAAATTAAAATACTTGACTTATTCACATATAAATAAGTTATTGCTTTAATTTATTGAAATTGTTGATTTATAAAAGATTATTATAAAAATTTATTAATACATGAGGGAGTTGTCGATGAAAAGTTCAACATTTAACAGAATCATGATAGCAGTTTTCTTAATTGCTACAGCTTATTTTGTATATGTAATGATCGATAGTGACTCACCTCTAAATTTTGCCGATAAGAAATTAAACTTAGGGTTAGATTTAGCTGGTGGCTCATATTTTGTTTTAGAAGTGGATACTTCTGAATTAGATTACGCATCAATACCAAAAGCTTTAGATTCAAATATTGAAGTAATTCGAAACCGTGTGGATAAATTTGGACTCACAGAGCCAGTTATCCAGAAAAAAGGTACCAAACAGATTATAGTGCAATTGCCAGGAGTAAAAGATCCTTCCAGAGCTAAAGAACTTTTAGGCAAGACAGCTATTTTAGAATTTAAATTAGTAGCAAGAGATTTCAGAGTTGATAAAGCTATTAAAGAGATCAATAACTATTTTGCTAAAAATCAATTAGACAAGATAAAAGAAATTGGTAAAAATGCTAATATCCCAGATTTAACTGATTCTCAGCTTAAAGAACCTTTCTCACAATACATTGTTAGCGGAGGTTTTGTTCGTCCAGAATTTGTAGAATTCATCAGACCTTTTACTGATTCACTTTTTGCAATTGATAGGGTCTTATCTAATAACCTTGAATTAACTTTAATGAAAGCAGATGATAGGACTAAAGATATGGGCTTGCAATTTATGATTCTTAATGAAAAACCTGAATTAGATGGAACAGTCCTTAAAAAAGCTGATTGGGGTTACCCTCAAGGATCTACTACTGATTTGAAAAGCTCAACTTCACCTGAGATTAGTTTAGAATTTGATCGAGAAGGTGCAGAACTCTTTGCCAAAGTTACAGGTGATAATGTTGGAAGAAGACTAGCTATTGTTTTAGATGA
>Ga0265294_10001945_pt1 | contig 27343 bp, 17 predicted proteins | sample MunlanPumphouse3_FD_192504 | JGI IMG/M metagenome (GOLD analysis project Ga0265294, IMG submission 192504) | Groundwater microbial communities from a municipal landfill in Southern Ontario, Canada - Pumphouse #3 | ecosystem: Environmental > Aquatic > Deep subsurface > Groundwater | place...
AGAGATATGGTAATTTAAAAGATTTTTTGTTTTAAAAAAACTCATTAATAAGTCTGTTTTGTCATGCAATAATATTATTCTAAAAAAACATTTAAAAACTCTTGATTTTTTTTAGCAAGTTTTTATGTGTAAATATATTCTAAAAGTCAAATTTATGTTAGGAAGGACTGTACTTTATTTTATAAATATTATTAAGATAAATTTCCGTGAATAGATACTACTTTCTGTGACAAATATGAGACACATATTATAAAATGAATAAATTTCTTTAATTTATTCTGAGATTGTAAATGATATTGATTATTATAACTATAACAATAAAAATGGACCAAACATAACGAATTGTGTTTGGTTCATTAACCAAATAAATAATTAATCATTTGCTTGTTTCCATTTTGGGTTTTTTAAACTCTTTCTACATCAAATGTTATTATAGTGGTTGAACTGGCAGCAACATCTGCTAAATTGACAGTTAATATACCAGTTGGAACATCAAATGTATAATCTGTAGTTACAACACCATTAATTCTCACCGAGCCAAGAACTAATGTTGCAAGAGCTGGATCAACAGTATCAGTTACAATCGGAGCTACATACGGATTTAAAGATTGGTTATTGATAGTTATTGTATATGTTAAAAGTCCAGTAGCCCAAGACGTACGGCTTGCAGTTTTGGTAATATCTAAATCATCAACTAGATACGTAACAACTGCTTCAGTAGTCATTTCTGTAGAAATACCATCGTATGTACCGACTGAAGTAGCTATATTTGTTAATTCGTTTATAAAAAACACCCCCTATACTATATTATTTTATGCGGCTTTAAAATAATGATTTATTGTTTTCCTGCTTTTATAGATTTATTAATTACATGTAACTATCAAAAATTAATATACTAAGGTAGGTGATAAAAAAAATGACGATAATAGATAGTTCAACGGTTGTAGTATTTAATCATGATGAATTAGAAGAAGTCTTATCAGAAATTAATACTTACACTTTAGTATATTTAGGTGCTGATATTACTTTGGAAAGTGGTATAAAAATACTTAGTAGTAAAAGTGAGGTAACAATAGATGGAACATACCTAGAGGAAAGGTATACATTAACTATACCTTATGGCACATGGGAGGATACAATTTATGTTGAAGGTTTGGCGAGCAGTATTAACTTAACTGTCCAAAATGTAGATATAGATGCAGAAAACATTCATGGTGCTATTTTTATAGAAAATGAAGCCATTTTTAGGTTTGTTTTAGTTAATTTTATTAATATAACATTTACTGGACCTACTGTTACATGGTGTCATTATTCTAGTGTTTTTATAATAAATTCAGATATTACAATACCTCATGGAGATGGAGTAGTTAATGGGGATGCAGTTGCAATATCTAGAAATGTTACTTTTGGTGGAAACGTAAACATAACATCTGATTCTCCTCAGTCACTTTTGGAAGTTAACTATGATACATTTAGCGCAATTCCATTGATAGAAGTTCTACCAAATTCTAATATAGATATTACTCATCCTGAAGGTGCATTTTATGAGGTAAGTTTTACTACTATTTGTAATATTACATTTGGTAGTAACTCAATTTCAAATATTAAAAATAAATATGGAATGAGTTATACTGGCTCGGACATTACTCAAAATCTTATAATCGATAGTGGTGCTTTAGTTAATATAGAGCAATCTACAAGACAAACCGATAGATCTACATGGTATATAAACGGTCAATTTAAAATGAATGATGGTTCTTCTTTAAGAATAATTTGTGATTTTGATGGAATAGCTGATAATTACTGTCTAAGATTTCTTGGTGGTGCATCAGTAGATATAAACAATCCCAAAAGTGTAGTTCTTTATAATAAAACTACTGATGCAATAAAAAGTAATAGTAATACTCCGTATAACTTAAATATTTCTCAGTATAATAGGTGGGGAGCAGTCACTCCTTTTGCATCAGCTGGTAATATCTATGATATTCCTACATATTCATGGTATAAACTAGAAGATGTATCTAACTTAGTATTAAATGGTACCATAACATCTACAGGAACAATAATAACAACCATTAATTTAACACCAGATGAAATAATCGCGCTTCCTGATTTAAATGAACTTGAGTTTAATAACACAAGTGTTTTATCAATGGGAAGGCCGTCACTTACTATAAACCCAATAACTGATTCATCAACAGAAATTACTGGCAAGACTACTCCTGATGCTGATGTGCGGATTAGTTATCTAGGTGATGAGCACTATGAGGTTGCTGATAGTAATGGTGACTATATATATTCTTACTCTCCACCACTGGCAATTGGTACAGAAATATCTTTTGTTTCAAATTTAGCATATAGTTTTTTATACCGTTTTAGAACTGTAGAAATTGTTTTTGAAGGAGATCTATTTATTAAATCTGCTACTAGTCAAGTTACATTTTATACTACTCCATTTCAGTCTACCCCTACTTTATGCATGCGTTCTACCCCACTTAGTGTTGTTGTTGAAGAAGGAAGAATTACTCCTGATTTTTGGAATTTATACGCAACTATTACCCATGCTTTAATTAATGAGCATGGTGATATATTAACTAATGGTTTAGTTTTTGTAGATAGCATTGGTGCTATGACGCCTTTATCTGGTACTCCAGTTTTAGTTTATACTTCTGATGGAATAGCAACAGGTGATATTACAGTTGACTGGCCAGATGAAGAAGGTATTTTACTGCAACTTAATATAGTCCCAATTGTAAAAGATACTACTTATAAAACTGATATAAACTGGATGCTAGGATAGAAAAAATAGAAATCACTGATTTCTATTTTTATATGCACGATTATATATTTCTCTGCACTTGCAAACCTCAGATAATGCGATTACTATAACAACATTACTTGTGTTTGTATTATCAGCACGAGTAGATTTTATATTATCTCTTAATACTAAAAAGTAAGTGATGCATAATTCTCTAGTTTAAAGGCTTCTCTTTGGTGTTTAGTAACTGAAAATTCAATTTCTATATCTTGATTAGGATTTATAACGTTTAAAAAAAATGTTAAAAGTCCAGTAGCATCATCATAAGTAAAATTTCCATAACCCGCCGGAATTCCATTAATAGTTATACTATCCTGAACTAATCTTATTAAATCAGGATTTAATACATCAGTAATAATTATCTCCCGCACACTTCCACCATTTGGATTACTTACTGTAATTGTATATTTTAAATTTCCAATAGCCCATATAATTTTATTAGCAGATTTGGTTATCTCTAAATTAGTTGTTAAAATAGTTGTTACACTATTAGACTTTATTTCTGTTTCGTGTAAATTATAAGTACCAACTACCTCTGCATAATTAGTTAATTCGTCCATCACAATCGCACTCCTATATAATTATATGTAGATTATTTTATATAGTACCGCCCATTAACTCTTTTTGAAACAAAATTTGGAATTGTTTCTCAACATAACTAAAAGTTCAACATAATTATAAAAAAAGAAGATCTCTGTTAAATGAAGTTGAAACAAAAATAACAGAGGTTCTTCTTATGAATATCATATCATACTTTCATTGAGTGTTGTTACATTAAAATGAAACTTTACAATTAATTTGATACTTATTTTGATATATACATAGTACTATTTTCTTCTTGGTAGATAATTAATATATTTGGTTCATATTATAGGTTATTATTTTAAGAATATTAATCGGTAATTCAGGTACATTTTTTATAATATCATTGTTTATATCAAATATTTGTAGATACTTTATTTCTCTACTAGTATTATTTAAAATATAAATAGATATATAATCAGTATCCCAGCCTACTATAATATTTAAAATAGGAAAATATTTATATATACTTACCATGTTACTACTTTGATATCTATTTTTTATTTCATCTAAATCATAAACTAAATTTGCTATATTGGTAATCATATTAATTTACAGTAACTTCAAAGGTAACAAAAATTATGTCATTTGAATTAATATCAGGAATAGCAAAACCATTATCAGGGTTAAATGTAGGCTCTGGGGTTCCATCAACTATAACACTTTCTGCAACAAATGTAGTATTTGAATCTATTGAATCTGTTAATAATATATTACTTGCTATTACGTTGCCAATATTTTCTATTTCAATAGTATAGGTAATTGTATCACCAGGAATAACAGCTAAAACATCAGCACTTTTAATAATATTTAAGTCTGATACATTAATTGTTGTTGTTACCGTATTGCTTTCAGAGTTTCCACCTATTGGCACTATAACTAAGTAATTAAATGTGGTTTCAGCTTTATTAATAATCGTGTTAGGATTTGGAAGTGTTGTTACTTCTGCTTTAAACGTTACTGTATTGGTACTACCAATAATCATTGCACCTAAATCAAATCCAGTTTCTATATGATAACTTACCTCTGGCGTATCATTTACTGTAACGCTTCCAGTAACAAAAGTTGCTTCTGCTGGTAATATATCAGTAAACACAACATTTGATACTAGTATATTACCTATGTTGTTAATAATTACCGTGTATGTAAGTATTTCTCCTATCGTTGCATAAAGCTTATCAACAGATTTAATCATTGTTAACTCTCCGAGCACTAAATCAACTCCAGTTTCATTACTTGATATTGTATTATCTAAATCAGGTCCAGTTGGGTCTATTCTATATTGGTATTCTATTTCAGCAGTATTAAGAATTTCATTCATAAAAGACCTCCTCATATATAATATATTATGAGAAGCAAGATAAAATTCAAGTTAAATAACCTAATTATAATTATTTTAAAGGAATTTTTTTAATCAGTTAATTTTGAAATTATAAATCTATAACTCAATTTCTTTTCCAGATTTTTCTATAAAATAAGTTTTAATTTTATAAACTTGAAAAATATATTCTGCTAACTTTTCACCCCATTTTTCATTATCCAATTCCGCATCAGGATTAACATGAGACAGGATAACATTTTGGACATCATTGTTTTTAATAATTTCTATTAAATCCAAAAGTGGTAAATGGGTTTTGGAATTTTTTGTATACATAAAACTGTCGACATTCGCTATTAGCATATCACTACCTGTGACAAATTCTTTAATATAAGCATGATTATCAATTGTTACGCCTTCTTCAACATAATCTTTAATATCTTTAATAATAATTTCTTGATTATTCTTGGTTAATATTTTCGTTGAATAACTTGTATCCGACAAATGAGTATATATTTTATTATTTCCAGTTATTTTAAAACCATAACAAGGCACGCTGTGAATTAAACTGACAAAAGTCATTATATATCCATCAGAGAGTTTAATTTCACTAGTTTCATCAATTGTTATAGCCCGGTGATTTATTGGAAATTCAGCTTTAATTCCTGAATGAAAATCACTTATTACTTTTGTTTCATAAACAGATATTGGCGCAATGATTTGGACACTTGCTTTTGCTCTTATCATAAAATCCATCAGGGTATTTGCAGCAGAAGCATGATCAAGATGAGCATGGGTTATGACTATATGAGTAATATCAGTTAAATTAAATCCACTTTCTGTTAATCTTAATACAAAATCAACCCCAGGATCAACAACTATAATATTTGAACCTACTTTTATGACAAAACCATTTCTATGCCATGATACACCATATCTAAGTTGATAATTGTCTTCACTAACTAAAGTTTTAGGAAATAAAATATAATCTTTTACATAAAGTTTTCTATTATTAACAGAATTAATTAATGCATTCTTATAATTATTTCTTATTTCTAATCTTTTTTTGTCTAACTCAATTAATTCAAATTTTAATTTTTCTTGCATATCTACCTTCCCAACCTTTTACTTAATAATCATTTTGGCTTTTAAAATTTTTTATAATTTTAAAATATAATAACAAACTTATTCCTATGCCTCCTAATATTATAAATAAAATTTGTAAGCCATTTACTTTACTATGAAGCATTGGGAATTTTTTATTAGAATAATATTGGATTAAATCAGAATTTGAAATTATTTTATCTACTTCAGAAATAACACTAGGTTCATTATTAGATAATATATCCTCATCATATAAAATAAAGTTTTTAGTAATAGGATCGTATTTAGCAATATAATTTTTTTCTTTATTAGTCTTAGAAGAATTATCATTTGAAAGAGCATTTTCAATTGGATCAGCTTTTAACTTTTCTTCGATGTTTTTAATATCATGATAGGCACTGATGGTGTTATCATCAATTACATCTTCAGTTTTTGTTAATTTCTGTTTAATATATTCAAATAGTGATAAATCTAATTTCACTTTTTCAGTAAATATTTTTTTACCAGTACGATAATCAAAGCCATAAATACTTCCATCTTCATAATAAACTAAAACGAAACTAGAATTATGAGTTAAATTATTAGTAAAATATTTTATATTTTCATTAATAAAATCATTAGGGACTTTGATAGGTTCTTTTAAATTATAAATTACTCCATTACTTCCCAATACAGTTTGATATTCTTTTTTACTATAGCTATCAATTATTATACTTTCTTTCTTAGAATTTAATATTGAAGATATTATTTCTAGTTTACCATTTTTAACTAAATATTGATCCTCATAAGATGTAGACATATTATCTTTATCAGTTATTACTGAGTAATTATAAAAAGTTTTTATCTTATAATCTGAATATATAAACTCATACATTGGAACTACTTTATTATCTAAATCAAGCGATGAAACATTACCAATATTTTTTAAATCAGGTAATGTAAATATATTTCCATCTTTATCTAAGGCTTTATTTGAATAAATATTAATAAAGTCTCCTGATATATCTACATCATTTCCTTTTATTTTATGTTCTTTATAATAATAATATTTATCATCATAAACACTTATAAGTTTTCTTAATTCTTTTGCAGAAATATTCTCTTTTTTTTGATTAATATTATCATTTATTTCTATTTCAAAATCTGTTTTAAAATCATAACTAAAAGTAAATGTTCTTTGATTAATTGCGTATGGTCCAAGAATTTTATTATCATATTTAATTGTAAATGCACTAAAGGAATCTTCTTTATCAAATTCAATATTTATTTTATCAACATCAATTGAGTAAACATTTACTGTGGGTAGCTTGCGGACCTCAAATGTTCTTAGCCTTAACATACTTCTTAATATTTCCGTAGGTAAAGGAGTAGCTACTTGGTTAGAATCAACAGCCCCAGCAGAAGTTTTAACTAAGGGGAATTTATCGTTTGCAAGTGGTTTATAATCATATCTACCAGTGGCAAAACCTTTATTAGTATAAGTTGACTGAACTTTAAGATTTTCTAAAGTAACTAAATTATCACTTGTTAGTCCATTATCTGGCATAGTACCAGCAGTTTGATCATTAACTGGCATATTTTCATAGATCACTAAATTGTTAATTTTTGAGTTGTAATCTTTATTATTTCCGATAGCAGGAGATACTGCGCCATCTGGGTTAGTAGTATTTAATGTAGTGGCAACAAGATTACTATAAAAGTGCCCTTCATATAGTTCTACTTCAACATAACCACTGACTCCACCAACATTACTTTGTGCAGTTACACTTCCGCCGGCAACAATAATATGATGAGCTCTGATTGGATAAGATGCATTAGTTGAATGGGTGTTTTTGACATAACCTGATACTCCACCAGCATTAATACCAGTGGCAACAACATCGGCATTTACATTAATATAACTAGTATTTCCGGTTCTACTAATTCCAACTACTCCACCGACATAATTTAATCCTTTTACTGATGTATTTTGGACAAAAGAATATTGGATGGTTTTCTCATTATAACCTGTTATACCTCCGACATAGTTTCCATTTGAGATAATGGTACTGTTAGAAACTCCGGAATTATACATGCCATATCCACCTGAATGGCCCATTAAACCTCCGACATAATTAGTTGATGCAAGTAATCCAGTAACAGTTGAATCAAATAGATAAGTATTATAATGATAGTACTGAGCTAAACCATATACTCCGCCGATATAACTACCTGTCCCTGATATTTCACTATCTCTTACAGTTACATTTGTTGTCTTATAAGTATATGCATGCCCACTAAACCCTCCAACATAACTAGTCCCAGTAACAGTAGCGTTTTTAACTGATGAATTATCAGATGTACCCATTCCAAAAATACCGCCGACATAACTAGTGCCTTTTATGTTTACATTATCAACATTAAAAGTAAAATATCTTGTTCCTTCATTATATGGTTTATAAGCAATTAACCCACCAGTATATTTCTTTCCCTCGACAGTTATATTAGAACCAGTAATATCATTGTAACCATTTATTAAAGCAGATCCAATAAACCCCGATGAATAATCAGCGCCTTTAACATTTACATTATCAACTGTAATATTTGCGACAAAATAGCCTCTACTTATACCAATCGGGGCAGCATAAGACATTTTAGGCGCATCTATTGTTATATTAGAAAAGTGAACATTTTTGATATCGGCATAACTAAAGGTAATAATATTATTATAAGATCCTGAAGTTCTTGTATTAGTGATATTTATATTATCAAAAGTTATATTTTCAAGATTGGTTGTTATAATTCTTATTAATGATTGAGATGATAAGTTTTTATTTATAGTTAAATTTTTAATTTTATATCCATCATCCATCCCTTCTAATCGGGCTATAACTACATTGGTTTTGATATTAACATGATTATTAAAGTCAATATCATCAACTAGTCGATAATTTTCAGGAACTTCACTATCTATTTTTTGCCAATCTTCAAAAGAACCAAGATTTTTATAAAATTGTAAGTCGATTTTTACTGATTTATTAAATTCTTTAATAGTATCTGCTTCTTTATATATTATTTTGTTTAACATGTATGTATCTAATGCTTTTTCAGGTTCGACGATTACTTCAATTGTTGTTTTACCATCTTCAGTTGAAATTTTTTTTGTATTTAATATTTTAAAATAATCAAATTCTATATCAATTATTTCAAAATTATTTGGGTTATTTAAAGTTATGAAAATTGTTGCATCCTCCATTCCTTTAATACTATCGACACTAACTATCGAAAACTGTTGTTGAGATATTTGATTATTTGTTTGATTTGGTAATAATGTTATCCCATCGGTGTTATATAATTTAGGAAGATATCCTGATGGAACCATTTCATAGTTAAAGTATGGTCCTAATTTAATAACTGCTTCATATGTCGGTTTTGATAATAATTCATCGTAAAAAATTAAATTTTCTCCATAAAAATGGGATGATTCATAACCGTTAATTAACTGACTACTTAAAGCATAATTATTTTGATTTGGAGCTTTGTTTCCAACAGTTCGGTGCATGTATGTCGTTATATAGGAACTATATAAATTGCCGACAACTAAACTATTATATAAATAATTGTTTGTTGCTTGGCCAATTATTCCGCCAATGTAATCTAGCTTACTTTCAATATTAACATCAGAATATACGTTAGATATATTAGCACTAGATAAACCGACTATTCCTCCCGCCATACTAGAATTGGTTTTAATGTTACCTACTGCATAACAGTTTTCAGCCAAGCCGGAACTAAGTTGCCCAACTAATCCTCCTACCCCATAGGTAGAAATAGAGTTGGCAATGTCAATATTGATACCTTGAGCATATGAATTAAGAATATAACCTCCACTTATATAACCAGCAAGTGATCCAATCCTAATATCTATTGCTCCCTCAGCATTATTGTTTTTAAAATTAGTAACTGATGAATTTTTAATAATAGTTCCTTCTCCATAACCAATGATGCCCCCAATATAAGAAGTTGCATTAATTGAAACATCAGTCATATGAACATTATCAATAGTTGAAACACCTTTTGAGTTATATATAAGACCTCCATAAGCACTTGGATTAGTTTTCTTATAATTAACTACATTTAGATTTTTAATTTCACCTGTTAAGGTGTTAAATAAACCACTACCTTCGGTTATTTCAATATTTTTAATTGTATGATTATCACCATTTAATTTACCACTAAAATTTCCTACCAAAAATCCAGTTTTAGATTGAAAATCTAAATCAGCCGTTAATTGATAATTCTCATTTGGATTATCTTTAATATTCTTCCAATCCTCTATGGTGCTAACTTTTCGATATAAATCAAAATTTAAGACTTTTTCATTATCTTTATAAGTTCTTGTATAATATATATTATAAGCACTTTTTGAAGTTATTGACTTAACATAATATTTCGATAAATATTTATCCACATTTTTAACTTTAACAGTAACTTTTGTTTTTCCTTTTGAAGTTTCTTGTTTTAAAATTTCAACATTTAAATCTTTTATAGAAATATCAGAAATCACTTCTAAAGAAGGATTATGAACATCAAATACTATTTTAGCAGTATCAAAATTATTTTCAATAACTTCTGTTGATATGATATCCATTAAATCTGAATCTTTTACTTCTGGAAGAGGAATTAATTCTTGATACGGCATACATTTTGGCCATTTTACTTGTGGGTAATATCCATTGGAAATATTTTCATCTACTATAAAAGCATCAGCTTCATTCAAGACTTTATTTTGAAATTCACGATCATTTACAGCTATGTTTGATATTTTTTGGCTATAATTAGTATTATATATTTCATCAGATAAATAATATAAATTACTAGGATTTACTGAATTTGATACATATCCAATATTTATATCACCAGTTGTATTAGCAATATTTAATTTGCCTACTGAATAAACATTTTGGATTAACCCTCGATTACTCTCACCGACTATTAATCCGATTTGTTTATTGTTAGCACCCCCTTCAGTGTAAGAGTTAATGTTTATTAAGGAAAAAACATTTCTAATTTGGGAATTTGAACCTGTATAAGCTGCTAAAGATCCAACTCTTTTTCGATCAGGAGTTTCGTTAGAAAATGTGGCATTTATATCTTCTCCATAAACATAACCATTTTCTAAAGTTCCATGATTACAAAGGACAAACGGTGAAAAATATCGTTCTCCACTTATTGAAACTTTTGAATTAACAACAAAATTTGAAATATTTCCGAAGTTTTCACATGAAGTTGTTACAAATGCAACATTGCCGACATTTTTTGCTTCCTCTATTGTTACCATAATATTTTCAATCGTTCCATAATTCCGATAATTAAGTCCGTAATACCAAGCTCTTGAATCGGTATTATTTAAATAAATATGAAAATCAATATTTTTTATTTTACCCGTACTGCGAATTATATAAAATAAATAAGAAGGGTTACCTTGAACAGACATAATTACCTGGTGACCTTGGAAATCAATTTCCCCATAGAATGGTGAAGAATAAACACTACTACTTTTTGTAAAATCTAAATCAGCAGTTACAATATAACGTCCATTATTATGCATTCTAAAAAAATCAGTAATATTTCTAATGCTTCTAATTTCTTTTTCAGTAGTAAATTCGGTTGAAGCTATTACATATTCTCTTTCTCTTATTTTTACAACTAAATCTAATCGATAATTAGTATTTCTATTTAAAGAGTGCAAAGTTTCTTTATTTATAACTTGATTAGTATCATCAATATCATATTGAATTGATGATACTAAGTTTGCTTCTTTATAAATCTTAATATAATAATCATTTGTTACTATTTCATTTCTAGTATCATTTAAATTTACATTAATTAATGCATCATATGTACTTGATTGAACAAATGGTTCATAATCAGTAGCAACATTTGATTGTTCAATTTGTAAATTCTTAAGCATAACTGTTGTTCTATTGTTTTTTCCTTCAACTTCCCTAATATTAAAGCCAGTATATCCACCATTATTTAAAGTATAGGTATAGGTGTATTTTTTATATTCATTTGTTAAATTTGCTAATAAATATGTCGAACTATTACCATCAGAATTAGTAACATAAACTGGTGCTTCTCCTTCAACTCTTTTAGCATAAAAAGACACTGTTAAGGTTTTACCAATATAGTCTATTAAATAATAGGAACTGTTTTGATAGCCATTTAAAGCAGTTAAAGTAATCTCATCTTTAGCAACATCAATAAATTTTTCATCAATCCCAACTCCTAAACTTTTCCAGTTAAGATTATTGTTGATATTAAATAAATTTTTTCCAGCTTTTTTTTCTAATAAACTAGTTATACTTATATCCCCATTTATACCAATTTCAGTAAATACCTTATAACTAGCAACAATATGATTTTCTAAAAATGTCGTATTATCTTTACCAACATTATATTCCTCAGCTATATAATTAAAGGTATAATAATTATTTAGCTTTAATTTATCAAATGTTAATCTTACAAAATCATCATTTAAATTAATTTTTTCAATTCTAATAATCTTATTTAGAACATCTCTTACTTCTAGTCTTATATTATTTGATAGAACAGCATTATCTTCATCAATTACTTTAACATCAAAGTCTATAATACTTTCTGTAGAGAAGCTATTGATTATAGCTATATTAGCCTCTTTTTTTAAGGTTGTAAAAGATTTAAGGTTTGTTAATGTCTCTAAGTTGTAATCTTTATCTCCTTGACTAACAACTGAATCTATTTTTATATAATAAGTAGAAGAAGATTTTAACCCAATAAATTGTTCAATTACAGATTGATTAGCTTTTAATTTAGCTAAATTAGTTGTGCTAAGATAAAATGAATAAACAACTTTTTCTTTATTATCATCTAATTCAATAACATTAACTTTTATTCTTTTTAGTAATTCAATTAGTTTGCTATTAGTGCTTATAGTATCAAGGGAAATAGATACGTCGGCCGTTGTTTGATGCAAATCAACTAATTCAAGGTTTAGTCTTACATATCCAAGGGAAGTAATTGGAACTGAAGTAAATTTTGTTTCCGCAATCAACTCATTTTTATATGTACCTTTTCCATCATTTATATCTAAGTCAGCATATAAACTTATAGAGTATAATTCATTTGAATCTAAATTTTCAAGTTCAATTAAGTTTGAATTAGGAACTAATTCTTCAAAAACGACTTTATTGTCAGATGTTGTTACAACATATCGATAATTTCCTAAAGCAACATCATCTATATTTTCCATTGTTGCTTTTATATTAACTTGAGATATATCCTTTTGAACTACATTTAGTAAAGCAGTGGGAATTCGTTTTGAAGTTCTTGTTGTTCCTTTATTATTTAACACAGTAAATTGATTGCCAAAACTATCGGTTATTATTATTTCATAATCAATCATTTGGTTAGATTCTATGTTTTCAGGACTTTGATAAGTAAAATCTTTGCCAGTTAAAAAATTATTTAACTCTTTGGCATTTAAATTAAATGGTTTGTCATTAATTTTTACTATTACTTTTTTTATTCCTTTAATATTTTCTGAATCTAATCCTTTAGTTATTTTTAAATTTTTCACTTCAATTTTAGTTGAATATATATCCCCATTTTCAAATGAAACCGTAAGAGGTGAAAGTGAGCTAAAGTCTTTAGTTTCGATAGTTTGTTTGAAAAATGTCTTTTCAAGCTCCACTCCTTTTTCATTAATATAGTTATAATAACCAATTATTTCAAAAGTAGTAGAAGGAGATAAGCCAATTATTTCAAACATTCCCGAAGATATATAAGCTTTTCTTAAGTATGTTTTATTATTTGCTTTAACTTCAAAAATTATTGGACTAGTTATTGCTCCACTAGGATCACTTATATGTAATTTAGAATATGATGAATAAACATTTGTTATAAAGTCATCACAATTAACTTTTGGTACTTGATATGGTACTTCTGTATTTTTAACCGTTAGTGGTTCTTTTTTTTCTTCACCTGGTGCCTTTATATCAGGAACTTCAGTTTTAGAAGGATTATAAAGTTTTAAATTAATTAATAATTCTTCATATGTATAAGTTTTATCTAAAATACTTACCTTTGCATCAAAATCTAAATCTAAAATCTCATTATAAACTAATAAATCTGAAGAAAGACTATAGTACTTTATATAAGTTTCATTAAAATAAATAATACTATTAGTTTTAATTTCATAATTATTTGTTAAAGTTGATATTTTTATATTAGTTGAATTCATTATTAAAGAATTAGCAAGTTTTAAGAATAAATAGTTATTTTCATCGGCTCTTATTTTATCATCAACATTATAAAGTTCACCTGAAGTAAGAGTAAAATTTTTATATCCTTCATATTTCTTAAAATTAGAGTCAATTAATATCGTATCATCAGATAAACTAACAAGGGCTAAGTTTTGATTTGTAAATATTGGAAAAATAGGATTTATACTTGTCTTTTTAGTTTCTCCTAAAAATAATTTACCATGACTACTATATAAATAATCAAAAGCATGAACTTTAGTAGCTTTAATATTTTTTTCTTTTTTATTAGATTTTTCTTTAAATAAAAATTCAGATACTTTATTTCCTGAGATTGCATAACCATCATTTTCTATTATTCCAACTGGTTTAAATGATAAAAATATAAAACCTAAAAAAGCAACTATACATACTAATATTGTTATAATTATATTTTTCATACTTCATTACCTCACAAACATCTTAGTTTAAATTTTGTAAATATTCTAAGTTTTTAATTAATAATCTAGATTCATTATTATAAATAACTGCATCAATACTTAAATTTATTTTATAACCACTGCTTGTTGCAGTAACTTCTTCATTGTAAGTATCGATTTTTGTAAATTCTTCTTTTTCATAATCATATATTTGAATATTATCATTATATGAAAGTATTATATATGACATTGGAGAAAGCTCTATTTCTGCACTTCCGATTTGTATTTTAGTATTTTCGATAAAAAAATATAAATCTTCTCCATCATATAAAAAACAATTATATAAAGGTTTATTTTGTTTATGATTTTGAATATATATAGTGTCATCTTCATTTAATAATTTTGAAAAATAAACTATTTTATATTGTTCGACATTAGACTTAGGATATATTAAAGACATTGTTTTAGGAAATAAAACTTTTTTTTCATCTTGATAATATAAAGGAGTAGTATCTAAAACAACTTTAGTATCTTCGAATAATAATTCCGTAATACTATTATCATTTTTAACTTTTAAATTTCCACTATATTCAAATTTTATACCAGATAAGTATTGATAAAATTTATGGTTTTCGAATTTTTCTTCAGTTAAGTTTTTTCTAAAAAATAATGCCACTAAAACAACTATTAAAATAGCTAATAAAGATAAAATAGTTCCATATTTAATGAGATTTTTTTTCATTTCTTTTCACATCCTTTATTAAAATATCATTTATATTTTTTAATAATAAATAAGTTGAGTTTATTAGTATGAAAACAGTAAGCAAGATAACCATTATTACAACATACCAAACAATTCTTATATCATATAAATAACCTATTAAATAACCTATTAATACTAAAAGAATATATTGAAATAGTCTATTTATAAAATCAGTAATAATATTAATATATTTGCCGATAAATAAATTAAAGATTAAATTTAATCCAAATAATAATACTAAATACATTATATGAAATTTAGGAAGAATAAGCAAATACCAAATTATAAAAATATAACTCATTAAAGCAGCCGAAAGAGATATAATTGATAAATTACTAGATAAAAAGAATAAGGAATATTTTTTAATCTTTTTAACATCGAAATTTATTCTTTTAAATTTATAGTTTAAATATATACCTAAAATAATAACTACTACTAAGAAGGTTATAATAAAACTTTTTAATTCTAAAATATATACTAAAATATCATTAACCATTTTAAACCTCTTTTATTATTAAGTTAAAGATGTTATTACTATGAATAAAATAACCTTTAATATTTTTATAACTAAATGAGTCAGTAGCTAATTCAAAGTCTATATTTCCTTCTATTTCTCCAACGATTGGTAAATAGTCAACCATTATTAAAAGGTTATAATATTTACTTTTAATTCTAATTATTTTAATACCAGTTTTTTCTTCTAAACCTTTGGAAATACTAAATATTTTTATTTTTATGTTTTTATCCATCATATTTACCTATATAAGAAAATTTATCTTCATTTATGTTGTCATAACTACCATTTAATATTGATTCAACATCTTTTATTATATCTTCTATTTTTACATATTGGCCCTTTATATTAGTATAATTTTCAGCAACAAACATTGGTTGAGTAAAATAATTTCTAAGTTTCCGAGATCGATAAAATATATTTTTATCTTCGTTTGATAATTCTTCTATTCCTAAGACGGCTATTATTTCTTCTAATTCATCATGTCTTGTTAAGTATTTAATAACTTCTTCTACTAATGAATAATGTTTCATGCCTATTTTCTCGATATCAATTAATTTACTTCTAGTTTTAAAAACATTAACGGCAGGATATAAACCTTTTTCAGCAACTTTACGATCTAATACAATCTGTCCATCCATATGGGAAGTTATTGCCTGAACTGCCTCATCATTCATGTCATCAGCTGGAACATAGATTGCTTGAAAAGAAGTAATAGTCCCATCAAGAGTTGAATTTATTCTTTCTTGAATATTACTAATATCTGAAATCATCGTAGTTGGATATCCATTTTCAATAGGCATATGTTTTAATTCGGTAGATATTTCTGATTTAGCTTGAACATAACGATAAATATTGTCAATAAATATTAAGACATCTTGCTTTTTTTTATCCCGTAAATATTCAGCTAATGTTAAGCCTCCATATATTGCTTTAGATCTGGAGATGGGGTTTTCACCCATTTGTCCAAAAATCATAGTCATTTTATCTAAAAGATCTGATTCTTTCATTTCGTCGTATAATTCTTTTCCTTCGCGAGATCTTTCTCCAATTCCAACAAAAACTGCATTAGATGCAAATTGTCGATAAACATTATTAATTAATTCTTTTATTAAGACGGTTTTTCCAACTCCAGCTCCACCTAAAAGACCCATTTTAAAACCTTTTTGTAGTGGAGCAAAAAAATCTATTATTTTAATACCAGTCCAAAGAATATCACCTTTAATATTAATTTCATTTATTTGAGGATTGGGGCAATAGACATTTTTTTTATTAGGAGATTCAATTTTTTGTCCGTCAATTAGTTGGCCATAAGATCCAAAAACTTTACCAAGTATCTGATCTGAATATTCGATTTCTAATCCATGATTATATTTATATAAATTAATTCCTCTTTTTAATCCAACAATTCTTTCAAATGGTATGGCTATAGCTATATAATCTTTTATTTCAACTACTTCAAAAGAAATATTATTATCATTGGAATATAATATATCACCAATTGTTATTTGATTATTGTTTATTAATAAAACTTTAATATTTAATTCAGATAGCGCTATTATTTTCCCTATAATCATTTTATATTCCCTTTCTTTGATAGTTTTCTATTATTTTCTTAAAATCTTTATATTTTTTTTCTTTTCTTTCTTTTCTAGATTTATAAAATTCGATTTCATCGATTTTTTTTAGCGATTCTCTAGTTATTTGTTGTCTCATAACGTTTTCTGCAGCCCAGCTATTTGCCTCAGCGATTATAATTTGATAACTAATATAAAGAGTTATTAAATTAACAAATAAATCATTTATATCAGTTTCAACAATAAAGTCTTCTTTATGACTTTTTCCTGAAGATTCTTCAAAACTAATTGGGAATAATGTTTTTCTTGTAAAAGTAAAGCTATTTATACTATTATAATGATTATAAATAACATTTATTTTACTATAAGACATATTTTTTATGCCTTTTAATATTATTCTTTCAATTTTATACCAATCTTTATGGAATTCTTCTTTAGTAATTCTCAGGAGCAATTTTTCAGTAATATTTTTCATTTTTTTGCCAATTACTATTTTAAAATTGGCTTTAAATTTTTCCATATTATTATTTATTTCTTGGTTAAAATTTCCGCAAAATCCATAATCATTACCAATATATATATCTAATTCAGGTTTATGGGGATTAGGTTTTAAAGTCTTTTGGTCAAGAATGAAGTTTCGGTTATATAATATTGAACTAATCATATTATTAAGTTCTTTTTCAATTTCAAAATACTTTTCAGCTTTTTTCTTAGCTGAATCAACTCTTAACAAAGAATGGAAATTCATTACTTTTACAACATTTTTTATTCTCATTTTTCCTCCTCATTTATGAAAGAGAAAGAATCTATTATTTCTTCTTTAGTTTTCGGAGAATATTTATATTGAATTAAATTATTTAAAATCTTTTTGCCATTTTCTATTTTAGATTTTAATTCAATCCCCATTTCATCTATATTAGCAAGATCATAAACATCTCTTTTTTCCATATAACTTAATAATTCTCTTCTAACAACCGCCCCAAGTTTTTTCATACTCTCTTCTTGGACTGCCCCTCCTAAACGCGAAACAGAAAGACCATAGTCAATAGCTGGTTTTTCACCTTTATTAAAGTTTTTGGCCGATAATACGAGCTGTCCATCAGTTATTGAAATAATATTTGTTGAAATATAATCAGTGATATCTCCAGCTTTAGTTTCCACAACTGGTATGATAGTTATCGAGCCCCCATTTTTATGTTGACAACCTTTTTCTAGCATGCGAGCATGAGTATAAAATATATCAGAAGGATAAGCATCTCGACCAGGATTTTTTCCTGATATTAAACTTATTTCCCGGTATGCATCAGCATGTCTTTTTAAATCATCGATTACAACTAATACATCATATTTAAATTTTAAATAGTGCTCAGCAATTGATAATGCGACATTAGGTGTAAGAGACAACACTGTTGGTTTTTCGTCATTAAAAGCTACTAATATAATTGTATATTTAAGAGCACCTCTACGATATAACTCAGAATATATTTCTTTAACTTCTTTTTTAGTCTTGCCAATAGCAACATAAATACAAATTACTTCTTTTCCATTTTGATTAACTATAATATCTAAGGTTAACTGAGTTTTTCCAGTTTTTTTATCACCAATTATTAACTGTCTTTGGCCTTTTCCAATCGGATATATTAGATCTATGCCAGTAACTCCAGTTAATAAAGGTCTTTTTACTGAAATTCTATCCATTAATGAAATATTAGAATTTTCAACCTTTATTTTAATTAAATTATCAAATGTTTTCCCAACTAATTTATCAACCCCAAAAATATCAACTATTTTACCAATATAAAAATCTGATACATATGATTTAAACTCTTCACCAGTACCATAAACTATATCACCAACATTTATTTTATCGTATTCTTTTAAGATGGCTATAATAACAGTATTATACAGGATTTCCATGACATATCCAATTGCTTTATCTTCAATTGTAACTTGTTCAAAAAAACCAATATTTTCAAGCCCTTTTACTTCGATAATATAATCTCGCACGCGAACTACTTTACCAGTTTCGTAAACATTATCTTGACTGGCAATTTTGGCAATTTTATTATCTAGTTCTTGATTGACACAATCCATAAATAGCCATCCCCTTTCTTACGATAAGCTATAATCGTATATTTTATTTTTATATATTATTTTTATTCCTTTACATATTTTTTCATCATAGATAGTTTTTATTTGACTATTTAAATAATCATAATTTTCATCTACTTTACCAACTTTAATATAAATAGTAGGATCATTTTTTTGAAGTAAATCTTCTATATAATTTTTAAAGTCTATAATATTAAATTTATCACTCCCATATTTATCAAGATATTTTTTTTCATCTTCACCAATTTTTTTTCTTAAATAACTCATTTGTTTTTGGCTATCTAGTAAGTTAAGTTTATATATTAAATCAAAGTTTAATTTTTCATTAAGTCTTTGTAACCGGTTATAGGCATTTTCACTTTTAAAATTTATTTTATTATTTATAAAATCTATTATTATGTTTTTGTTGTTAACAGTAAATTTTTCATTTATTAGTTTATAATTTTTAAACATTGCCTCATCTTTATAGTTAGGAATTAGAAATTCATAGTATATATCAGAGAAAGCATTCTCACAATATTTATCAGCTTCCTTTTTTAATTTATTAGATTTTTTATACGGATTATTTAAATCTTCTAATTGTTTGCTTTTTAATTCAATAAGATTATCATAATCTTGAAGTTTATTAATAAAAATTGATTTTGATTGTTCGTGTAAAGTTTTTATTATTCTTTTAAGCATTACAAACATAAATGAAATCATAAATATAATTACCCCAAAAATAGTTATAATAATTATAATCATATTAATTTACCAATGGATTAAAAAATAATAACATAAATATAAAAGCAAATAAGAATAGTAATAAGATAGTCATAACAATTAAAACCGTCATAACTGAATGAACTACGTCAGCTTTTGTTTCGGGGTTTCTACCTACTGCTTCAGCTACCTTAGCACCTAAGATTCCAATTCCAATTCCAATGCCTAGAAATGCTAATCCTAGCATTACTCCTATTGCACTTACAGTTGATGATAAGATTGATTCCATTTTTTATTACCTCCTTAATAATTGATATATTTTGTCTTGGTATCATCATTAACAAAATCACCATTATATTTAGCATCTTCTAAAACGAGAAGAATTTCATAACCAAGATTAGATACATCAATATAGCTTTCCCATCCTGCCTTTGTTACTGATAACGACGTATTTATTTCGAATGATTTTAGTTTTGTATTATCTGAATATAAAGCTATAATTCCTGATTCTAATTTATATAATGGGTCTACTTTCAAAGTAAAATAAATCCGATTAGCACTAACTTTTGTAATAGTGATACTATTATTAGCCTTTTTAGTCATTACACTGACAATATCTTGAATTTCTTCGACATAATTATCGCCATTATCTTTATCGATATAGGAATAGCCTAAACTTACCTTATATTCTTGATTAGGATTTAAATTAAATAACCGATATTTAGTTTCCTCTTTATTAAGTTGAATTTTAGTAGTTATTAAACCATCATATAGTAGTAAAAAGACAGATTCATAAATATTGGCAGGATCAAATACGCTGTACCCAACATCAATAAAAGTAATACTAGGATTAATTTCATTTAAAATAACAGTTTTTTGATAATTTGTTTTTTTACTATTACTACTATTATTGCTGTTGCTACTGCTATTACTATTAATGCTGTTATTAAAATTACTTAAATTATTATCATTATTATTATTATTATTACTGTTTATATTTTTATTACTATCACTATTTTTATCTGCTAGTTTAAATGTTTCTTTATATTCATTAGTACTTCCTATTATTTTCTTCAAATTTATTTCATTGCCATTATAATTTAATTTTTCTAAAGCAACATCAAATATAAAGTTATTAGATTTTAAAATAATTGAATTTAAAGTTTTGATATTTATTTCATCATTTAATAAAAGAGCATTTCCTTGTTTATCTAAAATAATAAACAAGAACTTTTTAGCATGAAAATCTTTGTTTTCATCAATAATTTCTTTATCAACCATTAAATATTTTCGATCAGCTAGTTTATAAAATGATGGGGAAGCATTGTTTAATATTTCGATTTGACCACTTTTTTTAGAAACTGTTCCATCTACAAAAGTTTGAAATATAGAACCGTATGCATATAGTCTATAATCATTTGGATCAAAGGATATAGTCTCAGTTCCTAAATTATATTTCTGGTTATCTGCTTTTAAATAATAATTACTATCCCACCACTGAGAAACAGTTCCATTGTCTTTAACGAAAACTGAATTGTAATTTTTATCGTAAAAATATTTACCTGAAGAAACTTGATAAATCGTTTTATCATAAGAGAGAACTTTTTTTATTCCAATAGCAAATATAGTTACAACTAAGATAACAATTATTGAAAATAATATAAATAATCTAATGTTTTTAGCACCTAATTTTCTCATTTCTTCCTCCCTTATGATTTTAATTTGCTACGTAATTATGCTCGATTGATATTTGTTTAATAATTCTTTTATCATATATAAATTGTAATTCAATATGATATAACCCGCCACTTGGTAAAGTTTCATCTAATGTAAATAAATGATAATCACCAGTATCAGATTCTATATAAGTTGGTTTGAAAGATTCAGTTCCATTTAGAGCATGTCCACTAAAACTATAAATTGAATATCTGATTTCATCGATATGTCCAAGTTTATAGCTATTATAAAATAACAAATCTATTTTATTAAAAAAATCTTTATTCATTGATGTATATAAATTTCCAATATCTATTCCAGAATCATCTAAGGTGGATTTTACATAGGTAATCTCATATTTTTCATCATCAGTTAAATTGTTTTTTCGATCAATATAAGTTGTAACAATTATTTTATAGTTTTTTGCTCTTTCTAAATTTGAGATTGTGAAAGTTTTATTTAAAACATTGATTGAATATTCAACATTTTTATATAGCTCTGGAGTTATATCATTATTTGACCAATCTAATATTTTGATGTTATATGTTCCACTTTTAATAATTTTATTAATATCGGCAATACTTACTTTAAATTTTAAAGCTAAATCATCGGTTGCTGTTCCCACTATTCCAATAAAAGGCAATCTAAGTTGTTCTAAATAGAAATCATAACTTATTTCATCATTTAGTTCTAACTCAACTTGCTGGCCATCAATGGTTAAATAAACAACCGCCACTATAACTAGTTTATAACTAGTATCAAAAGTAATATCACCTCCTGGTGAACAAGGAATGGTTTTTTCCATTGAAGAAGAAAAAGGTGATCTATCATCTGTTTGATTCACTAAAACTGGTTCGATTAAGCCATCTTCATTTTCAACATATTTATATAATTCATATTTTATTTTATCATAACCAAAAACTTGATCAAGATTATAGGTAATAATCAGGTTTTTGTTATTATAATCTTCAGCTAAAAATTTTGTTTTTACATTTGTTATGCCAACTTCCGATAAAGTGGAAAAATAATGAATTTTAGTATTAGATTTAAAATCTACATCATATAATTGAGTTTTTTCAAATTCAGTACCATTGTTTACATTAGCAAATATTTTTATAGAATATTGAGTTTTTGGAATTAAATTATTTAATTCTATCTTATAATCTGTTCCCGATACTATGACATCTGTAGTACTTATTAATTCGCTTTGAGTTCCTGACTCATTAATTTCATATAACTCAACATAAAATTTATTATCTTCCATTTGCGAGGCATCAGCACCGTAAAATTTCAAATTTATTTGGGCAGATCTAAGAGTTGATACAATGCCTAGTTGCCCATTTTCATCTAATAAACTATATCCAGGAATAATGCTACTAAAATTAATGTTCTCAGTTCCATCCACTTTTAATGGAGAGATAACTAATTTTTTGGGTAATAAATAATCATAACCAAATAAAATACCTTTTTCATCAATGATTGTTTGTAAATTTTTATTTAAATTAGAACTTAAATTATTTAATTTTAGAGTTGTATCAGTTTTCGTCATATTATATATCGAACCACTAGCAGTTGCTCTAGTACTTAAATTATTTAGATTATTGATTATTAAATATTCCCCACCTAATCCATCTCTTAAAACTTTTTGCAACGCTAGTTTTGAACCATTTATATCAAATCCAGCAATTCCGCTATCATAGTATGCATCAACATTTATTGATATATTTTGACCAATTAATTCTTTTAAATCAGCTAAATCGATTATCACTGTACCATTATCATCTAATTTTAAATGGTCTTTTACAATTGTTGTCTCTCCGGCTTCAAATGTTACCCTTATAGCGGCAATTCTTTTTGTATCAGCGTAATTCACATCAAAATCAACAATACTTATAATCAGACGATTGACATCCTTTACTACATGAAAGGTAAGTTCTTTTAAGCTATATTGAGATTCAAAGTATTGCTCGATTAATTGTTTTCGAGTTATAGACTCGGAATTTTTGATTAGGGCCTGAGAAATTTCTACATCTAAATAACCACTAGATAAATCAGGTAATTTAGCTGATACAAAAGATGAAGTAGATGGTGAAAATTCTACAGTACTTTTTTCAACCCCATTTATTTTATTATAAAATAAATTAGTTACAAAAGTATTATCTATATCATTAATCATATATTTTATAGTCATTGAATCAGTTGTAGTAAGCGAAGGATAAGCTTTTATCCTTGATTCCTGCTTCATAGGAGAAACAATATCCGAACTTAAAATTAAATCATTATTATCAGAATGGGGATATTTGGTTTCAGCAATTCCATCAAAATTTAAATCTAGATAAGCTTCATAAGTAAAATAATAATTATTACCTCTTCTAAAATCATTATCTACTGTTTCATACGAAGTACCATCTTCTAAATAAAATTCGGCGGAGTTAATAATTCCTGTAGAATCTACTGTAACTATTTCACCTTCAGGGTTAATTATTTTCCCCGTATCAGCATTATATATATAATATTTTAAATACTTAGCATACTTCCTGCTATTATCGTAGGCTCCTTTTACTCTATAACCTACAATAGTTTCTGGTTTTAAATCAGAGCGATATTTATCATCTGCATCTTTATTTCTAATAGGGTTTACATCAATTGCATCATTAATATCTGGTGGTAAATCAGGAACAAACCCATTTGACATAACGGTAATAATATTATCTTTAATTGGAATTACATTTTTATAATCTGTATAATCATAAGCATTAGCTATTTCTATAGTATAATATTCTTCTTGCATATCACTGTTAGTTACCCCAAAAAATTGCGGATTTATTAAAAATGTTTCATCATAGTATTGTTCTTTTAAATCACTTACATATGGGGCTAAGTTACGATCAACTTTCTTAACTGACTTAACAAGTTTTCCTGAAGTAGTTTTCCCAGAATATAAATTAAATATTACCTCTGTCATTGTACTGGCTTCTAATAAATTATCAGCCCCTTCGTTTCCATCTAAATTAGTTTCAACTGCAAATGCATCGGTTACACTATTTGTATCAACATCAAATTTAGCGAATAAATCTTTTGTCTCTTCAGTTTTAACTATTACACTCCCAACAAAGCAATTATCAATTGCTTCATTACCATCTTGCAAGTTCACCGTAGCATAAACTGAAATTGTATAGGTTTCATTTGCTCTTAAATTATTTACTGCAAAAGGAATTGACAAATTTCCCTGGGTCGTAAATGATTTACTATGTCCAGTTGAATTGGCATAAACAATCGTAATTAAATTATTATCTAAAGATATTGTATTTCCATCATCATTTATTATCAAATTGCCTTCAATATTTTCAAATGTTATGTTTGCTGGTTCAAAACGAAGAGTCGGAAATTGAACTCCATCCATTTTAAAGATCGTACTAAATTCACTATTATACTCAATATATTTTTCATTATCATAAAACTCGGCTATTACCTTGAAAGTATAAGGAACACCTCGAAAGAAAGTGTTTTCATCAACGGGAACATCAATCGATATAGGTTGATTTTTTTCAATTACCGCTACTGGTCCAATACTTTCATCTGTTATTAATCTAGCATCATAAATTGCATACTTATAATTTTCAATACCACTATCAACATCACTAACTCGATTAGCCTTTAAAGTAAAAACTCCGTTTCTTTTATCAATAATTGCTGATACGTTTCCAAAAGTAGGCTTATTTTTTAAAGTTTTACATTCATATTCTAATTCATACCCACTAGCAATAATTATATCTTCATAAACAAAATTAGTAATAATAACTTTATAATCAGTATTAGCTACTAAATCATCAAATGTAATTATTAATCCTTCTTTAGCTGCATTTATATCAAAATTAATTCTTTTAATAATTTCATTTACATTATTAAATAATAAAATTTCTGCAGATTTCACTTTTGAATAAGATTCAGCTTTAACCATAAAACTCAATTCTGTTTTTGTAAAATAATTTTTAAATATTTCAATTCCTATTAATTCGGTTCTAAAGCTTTTTACTAAGAAATCTCTATTATAAATCGTTCCATCTTTAATATATTCAGAATTAATTATTAAAGTATAATTAATATCAGGACTAAGGTTTTCTACATTAACATCAATTATGTAAGAACCAGAAGATTCTTCTTTTATATAAACAATTTTTCCAGATCCTGTCTCAGATATTTTTACGACGGTAGTTCCCATTAACATATTATTATCGTCAACTACTTTAATAGTAGATGATATTCTATTTGCATTAACATCCATATTTATAACTGAAAAACTAGGAAGATTCTTAACTTCATCATCTACTTCTACTTCTTCATAAAAATCATCGCTATCTTGAATTGAACCATCTTGAATTGAACCACCATTATTTTCATTTAAATTAGGGTCTTCCGCTTCTTCAGATACTTCTTCTTTATCATCTTCATCATTATCTATTTGAATATTATCATTAGAGTCTATTACAAGCTGAGCTAAAGAAAATTTAGCCTCGTCTTCATAATATATTTTGTTATCACTTAAATCTAATTTTACTTTTTCTCCAAAAAATATTAATGTATCTGATGATATTGTTTGAAGTGATACTTCTTGATTTTCTAATCGAATGATATCACCATCAACTATATTTAACTCTAAATAACCATTTATATCCCTTTCATTATCTGGGGTTTTTAATTTTAAATTTTTAGACACTAAAAGATATTTATTATCAGATATTTTTATAATAAAATTAGTAAAATTAATCTTATGCCCAGAATTGGTTACTGAATATACCCCATTTGAATATTCCATAATTTTTTCTTCAAAAATATTATAATACTTTAAAGTATCATTGTTTAATTCATCGGTATTTATAATAACACTTTTCTTTAATAAACTTATTGATCCATCTAAATAATGCAATATATTATTATTAGCAACTGTCACTTCATTATTATCAATATCAGAAAATATAATATTAGATGGGTATTTATGTTTATATTTTTTTCCTAAATCAAAATAATACTTTATAGAAGCTTTAGAATTAAGAGTATTATTATAATTTAATATATATCCATCTTTATTAAAAACTTTATATTGTTTACTATTTCTATCATAAGCTAAATATAAAACAGTTCCAATCATTAATGTTATTGATAAAATAATAAATGCTATTTTATATTTCATAAACAATCACCTTTCATCTGCCTAAATTAAAATTTTAAAATTTTACTTCAGAACAATTTTCTTTATGCTACTTATTTTCAATAATAACATTTAGTTCGACATAAATCAACAAAATAACGTAACTATTCACGGAAATATTATGATTTAAAGCAAGAGTTTACAGTAAAGGCTTGCTTTAAAAAGTGGCCGGTTTTAAATTTTATTCTTTAAACTATCTTATAAGAGGCTTTAAAACATAAAATAAA
>Ga0265294_10001946_pt1 | contig 27337 bp, 21 predicted proteins | sample MunlanPumphouse3_FD_192504 | JGI IMG/M metagenome (GOLD analysis project Ga0265294, IMG submission 192504) | Groundwater microbial communities from a municipal landfill in Southern Ontario, Canada - Pumphouse #3 | ecosystem: Environmental > Aquatic > Deep subsurface > Groundwater | place...
AAAGAACCTGCTGTCATTCCTACCGTCACAGCAGTATCATGTAGTCTATCAGTGTCAACTTTGATGTCATCAACTATAGTGTCGATGTCGATGATGTCAGTGATGAGATTAGACCACACCATTGCCGGGACGTAAGCCGTTTCTGTCCCGAACGCTACAGTAATTCCACTTACCGTAAGTCTGTAAGTGTCCCCTACAGACCACTCAGCAGCAAGAAATCTGTTTGAAGTATAGACTCTTCCGTCAGCTTTTGAGAAAGTCGGTTGGGTAATTCCTACTGCACTGAAAGCCCCGCCGCCTGTTGACTTGGCAAGCTCTACGGCTATAGACGTAATATCAATATTAGCTGAAGTTATGGCTCCTGAATTTATATCAACAAGGGTGATTTCAAAATTAGCATAAGAATCATCTTCGACTACATTAGAAGCTGACTGTTGGAATCTCAACTGTCCGCTGAGTCCGCCGACACAAGTCTGAACGTATTCAAGTCTTTCTATAAGAGAACCGTCAGCATTGGCTACTACATTGGTACTTGAGAACGAGTTATTTGAATTGTCGTCTCCTAAAATGTCCCTGTCGCTTCTAGGGATTAAATGGTTAGGTGTCTTTCTCATGTTAGGCCTCCATAAAATTAGCTACAATCGCACCATCAAGACCTGCTCCGCTTGGTGTTATGTTAGCGTAAATTACTGTTTCGCTTTTAATTATCGGTATCGGTATCCGGTAATTTCCAGCGGCCTTAATTACCATCGTATCGGCAACCAAATCCGTACCCTGTAAAGCAGTCATACGATATTTGTCTGTTGCATGAAGCGACGGATTAAGGACATCTAGGGTAATAGTAACCGAAGTCATTGTTCCCATTGTGACCTTTACCATTAAGTAAAGAGCCTCGCTGTTTCCTGATTTGTAAGTCAGGATAAAATTTGGGTCAGTCCCCGAAACTGTCCCTGTTGAACTCGTCGTTGTGTTTGCTGCCATTTTAATACCCCCTGTTTATTTATAACATTTTTAAAATAATTGCAAAGATTATTTGCTCACCTTTTTAATCGTTAAAATAGTCGATGGAGTAGCTGGTCTTGTTGGGCTTACTTGTGCTGCTACCGCCAAAAGCCTGTCATCTGTACTACTCCCTACCCAGAACATTTCTATCTCGTCTCCTACAATTAAATCCAAAATAATATCAGCGATACTAATAACAACATTGCTTTGAGTCGCTATTTGGACTCTTGTATTCGACCTGTCTACATCTACTCCGTTTTTTCTAAACCAAATATCTACTGTTGTTCCGTTCCCTGAAGTACAATCGCAAAGAGTAGAAAAGATAAATCCATAAGTCCCTGATGTCCCAATAGTAAAAATAGAGATATTGGTTGCGGTATGAGTTCCGCTTTGAGTTCCAGAAGTGTTGATCGCAGCTCCTTGAGGAGTCGCTGAAACCTGAAAACTGTCTGCTCCAAATCCAGCAGAAATTACATAGTATCTGGTTCCCGCCGTGAGACCTGTCGGCAAAGCTCCGTCAGTCGTAAAGACTACTTCGCTATCTACATTTAACCCATGCCCTGTCCAACTTATTACTGCCGGAGAAGCTATGCTGATTGTAACCTCTCCTGACTTTCCATGAGTGATATGAGTATCAGATATTTCTTCTGTGTCATGAGTCATTACCCAAGGAACCGTTGTAGAAGTAATTGTTTGCGTCGTGCTATCAGAGTATATAGCATGAATAGTCCCTATGTCCGCTAAAGTAGCCGTAACAGTATCGAATGTCGGGCTTCCTCCGCAGTTTGATAAGTCTCCGCTTACAGGAGTCCCTAACGCTGGAGTCACCAGAGTCGGAGAAGTATTTAAAACCACCGACCCAGAACCAGTAGCGGTTGTCACTCCCGTCCCGCCATCGGCAACCGCAAGAGTCCCTGTAATAGAACTCGCGCCTAAATCTAAAGCAATCTCCCCAGATTCGATTACGAGTCCACCGTCTGCCTTTAAGTCGACCTCTATCCCAAGAGTTCCTGCCCCTAAAGTAGCAGTGATTCCGTCTCCGTCAGTAATTGTCCCGAACACGGGGTCTGCCCCCGTAGAACCTATTAAGACCTGACCGTTTGTTCCTACTGCTAAAACCGTTACAGGGTCAGTCCCTGAACCTACCAAAACCCCGTGGTCTAAAAGAGTAGAAACTCCAGTTCCTCCGTCAGCAACGAGAAGGTCGGTTATCCCTGTTATCGAACCACCAGTAATAGAGACATTAGAGCTTTCTTGTTTCCCCAAAGAACCGAGTTCGCCGGGAGAAGTATTAGATTTAGACGTAATAGCCTTGTACCGCATTTTTTCAAGCGGCTCTCTAAGGTCTCCACGTTGTCCTCTTTCGATTCTATATCTCATTTCTTTTCTAAATACTCCCTGGCATTATTAATATGCTTTAAAATATCTTCAAGCTCGAGCGCCCGTCCCTGGCCTTTAACCGTTTCCTCGCCAGCCAGGTGATTATTCTTTGTGCATTGGTAAAGGAAAGACTTCTTAACCCACTCTGCCACTTCTTCCCAGGATTTGTTGTTCTCGAGGCTTATAATCGCTCTAGCAACGGATTCAGTTGGTTTTATCATTTTTCCCCCTGGTTAAATTCTCTGTCTTCTGTCCCGACGACCTGATTTCCAGCAGCATCAAGGGTTGCTGGCTTTTCCGGGGGAGCGCTTAACTGCATATTCCCGATAGGCTGGATTTCTTTTTCGTCAATGTCGATCCCAAAAGATTTTGCAACTTCAAAAAGCATCTTACGTCTGTTTTGGGCACCGACAAGCTGGATGTCTACTGGATTTGAAGTTTGAGCAATGAATTCAATCTTCCGCTGAGCGACCTGTTCTTTCTTAATCAGGTTATCCGTTCCTTTAGCATTCATCTTATAGTCTCCGATGAGTCCATAGATCTCGTAGTTATCTAAGAGATAATCATAATGCCTTTCAAGGCAGGGGACAATGACGTGTTTATCGATATTCCTGATAACAGCTCTGATCCCGCGTGAGGCCATCACTACAAGCTGGTGTAACCCACTTGAGGTATTGTGTGTAGGGATAAAATTTCCACACACATATAGAGAATTTTTTGAATCAACTGATATACACGTTGCCGTTGATTTACCAATACTTTCTATATTTTTGATATAAATGTTGCGTACTGGTTTCTTTATGTATCGAGTTTGTTTTTTATTTAAATAAGAAATTGTATCATAAGGAACGACAAAATTTATATAATAATTATCTTTACATAGATATTCTCTGTCATTTGGGAATTGTCTTATACAACCATTAACTTTACATCCTTTTTTAATTCTACCTCCAAGGGAATTTACTAAAAATTTTAAGTTTTCTAAAAGTGTTTTTGACGTAGTGCAAAAAACACAATTTCCACGCTTATCTACGCTTCCGTCACTGTCCATTAGTCCCCTTAATAACTCAATTCTATTATTTATAGAACTATATAAATAGTCTTCTGGTATAAATTTTCCGACAGCCTTTACTAAATCTAATCCATAAAAAGCATATTCTTTGCGTATTCCCCTAATGTGTATTTCTGTAGACTTTCCAGAATTTATTCCTTTTGCACTTATGCTTACATCGTATGGAATCTTTTTAAGAATATCATCAACTTCTGTATCGTTTATTGTTAATGACACCATATGTCCATGAATACATCCGTCACCGATAAGAAGTCCCATAGTATATGGGTCTATCTTTAATTTATTGTCTTTAAATTCAACCGGAGCTACTTTAGGTAAATGCCATTTATATAATGTTTTGCCACTATTTTTAACAGATTTAACTTTTCTACAAATTCCTTTTTTAATTAAACTTGCTGTTGTTTCTATACATTCATTCCCATGATGGTTAATAAGTGACCATATATGATTTGAATCGCAATCAATCGTAGAATTATCAGAAAATGAAATTCTATATATATCTCTTTCTCCGTCTTGAGGATAAACTCCAGTAACCTTAGATGTGCTTCCGTAAGTGTTATAAACAACATCCCCACATTTCAGTTTATAAATTTCCTTCAATCCGTGAGGAGTTAAGATTTTTTCGTAGTCTGCTAAAGCGTTTCCAGCACCACCTACTCTTTCGGAACCGTGGCTATAAGCCGGGACTCCGGAGTGTTCATCAGCTATCCTGGAAAAAGTAGTATAAACGTTCATAAGCTTTTCTGTAACCATCGGAGGAGTAAAGAAATCTATCGGTTTTTCTCCGGAAGCCATCTGTTCCTCGGTAACTTCCCAAACCTTCCCGCAAAAGACTTTCTTTGAAGCGCCGGGTTGCAAGCGGTCAACGTTTAAAACAGTCTGAGGAAGTGCCCCTATCCCTATGTTAGATAAGATACTTCTTGCACAAGCATTGCATACCTGCTGGCAAGCGCTGATAATCATCGGAAGATCTAACCCCCAGAAGGAATCATTTGTTTCCCTGAAGGATGCTTTGGCATAGGGCTTTCTTCCGAGGTCATCGTAGTTTAGTCTTGCTGATATAATGTAGTTTCCGATTTTAATGACAGAGCAGGAATACTCGGCATCTTTATCTTCTACCTTTAAGCCCCATTCGCTTAAAAGATTCCCGGGGACATCACCCCATAGTTCTAGAGCATAAATATTCTCATCAGGGTATTGAGATGTGCTCCTATTGGCATCATCTTCTCCTATTCCTTCTTTGGCAGAATCAGAGAGGCCAATCCATTCATTTGTCAGTTCCCCAGCATTGAATTCCCGGAGGACGTTTCTGATGTCTTTCTCACTGTACCCCTCGATGCCAATCATGTCGTAAAGCTGTCGAGGCCTCAAGGAAAGAACGTCGAAAAGATCCCCGCTGTCTATTCCGGTAGACTTCGGGGACGGGTAAATACAGAACGGAGATCGTCTTTCGTATGTTGGGACAACCACGCTCTCAACAACTCTTTGGATCCTCCCGTCAGCGCCGACGACTGATCTTTTAACTTTCTTTTTTCTGAAGACTATTCCTTTAATGATTCCGGCTTTGCATTGGACGAGATCGTCGATAAATCTCTCGAGAGCTTTGTAAAATCCTCCTTCTACCCAATCGTCATCAATCTTGTCTGCGATCTTGTCAGCGAATTTCTTGGCAACCCTATTTATCTCAACCGTGACTTCATCTTTTATTTCATCTGCGCTTTGCATGATCATTTGCCGCATCATATCTCCGGGGATTATCTGTCCGGTAGCCTGAGCCTGCTGAGCGAACATTTGTATATATCGCTGCAAGACTCCTTGCTGAACTTTTTCAACGACTTCTGGCGGAAGCTCTGGAACGGGGGTAGGGTCAACTCCAAAAATTCTGTCACCAGCCATTAAAATATCTTTGATCCAAGCAACGGCATTGCTGCATTTCGTCTCTGTAATGTTCATGAATATCTCAGGCTGCTCGGCATCCTTAATAGCTTGTAGTTTTTCAGCGTCGTATTCTCCCCTCTTCTGTTTGAGAGATTGAAGCATTTCGTCTTCGATGGTCTCCTTAGCTTTTTTTGCATCAGCCCATTTCTTATCAACGTACCGAGATAAAGAAGTGATTACTTCAAAAGCTTTTTTCGTTTCAGCCTGCCCGGCTTCTTCTGAAACCATTTCGGATACTGTTTTTACCTGAACCAAAGGATTAACGTCCATCATTTACTCCTCTTTCCATAAGTATTAGTAGAGATACCTAACGCATCCGCTATGACAACCGCAAGCGTATCCGCGGATTTAGGGTCTTTCATCGCTTCAAAGTCATTCTGGATACCAAGCGGAAGTAGTAAGTCAGCAGCGGCTCCTTCAATCGTAGGTTTGTCTCCATTAAAATCTTCCCCCTCAAAAAAGAAATCAGCAAAAGTTCCCGCTATAGGTGATAGTTTATTCATAAAGAAATTTACAATTACATCAAGAACTGTCATCGAGCCCCATTCTCCAGAGTTGAGTTCTGTTATCTTTCCGGTGATAGAACTCTTCGTCGACCGGGCTCCAAATCTTGAGGCCAAAACGACCAGTGAGGCCATGCCGCCGCTTACGTCAAATCTTGTATTCCTGACTTTAATTTTACCGAAGTTTGCGCTCCGGGGATCCCAGTCGACAGATTTGTCATCGAGAGATTTTGCAATCACTAAAATAGCTGAAGTCGCCATAACAATCTTTAGAAGGTTCCAAGCTGCTTGCTTCCGAACAAACGGAGTAACATCTTTTCTAAAACCATGCATCGTCAGAACATCCCATAAGCCAACGAGTCTTCTCGGAGAAAAGAATACATTATTGATTGTTGAGGCCACTGGCTCTAATTTTCCGAGGTGACCACGAGCGGTTAGAGAGTTGCACATACGACCGATTTGGAGCAGTTCTCTCTTGTTCGTAATATCGACACCAGATTTTTTAGCTATTTCGTAGTACATCTTCGCGGCGTCAAATCTGTTTTTCTGATTGAAGAGAACAAACCCAACTTCTGAAGCTTTGTAAAACCTTCCGAGTATAGGAATTTTCTGCGGGATAGACGTAGGGTAGGATTCTTCTCGTACTCCGTAAACGTCAAGTTCCATCGCCCGGAAAGTACCGTTAATGGCAAGCTCATCTGAGGCCACCATTGCGTTAAATTCATCCATTACCTCTTTACCGCCGAGAGATTGGACAATGGCCTTTGTAGATATAAGAGCATTTTTAGCCCATATCGTAGGATGAGTACACAACATCGCCCATCCTTGGTTAAATAAGGCACTGTGATCCATAGAAGATTTCGCGGCTTTTGTTGTGCCAGGGATTTCAGCGAGCAGTTGTTTTACGGCCTTGACTGGGTGTTCTTTAAAAGTAGACAGATGAATTCCGTTTGCTTCGTCTTTCAGTTGATTTATGTAATTATCGAAGGCTACCTTTGCTCTACCGTACTGCATCGGCAAAGAGTTAACACCTTTTTCGCTCCAGTCCGTAACGAGACCCCTGCGGGTTTCTGCGATCTTCGCCAACTCTGATAAATTCTGGGCTTCTTCCGGAGTGATTGCAACACCGAGCCTTTGCTCTGCGAGATCCGCCAGGAAAAGGTCTACCTCGGCTGGCTGCATGATTCCTTGAGCGGTCATTCTTTCGACTTTCGCGATCATGTCTCTTCGTGTCTCAGGTTTTAAACCAGTGACTTTTGCCATAAGGTTCTTTATCGAAAGAAGTTGATTTTTGGCGACAATACTCTTCTCGAAGTTCTGGTTTAGAAAAATAGCATGCTCTTCCGACCCGAGGATTTTCGTAAAGTAAGCCCGTCTTTCTTTAGAAGACATTAAGATAAGCTCAGTGACTTTGGCGTCAGTCATCTCGGCCTTAATAGAGTCTACCATTCCTTTTGGAAGACATGTTGCAAATTTCATCAGCACTCCAATAAATCAAGCCATCGATGTAGTTTTTTTGTTTCAGGAGATAGTTTTTTCTGGAAATTATTTAATTCCTTTTTGTTGCTTTCTGTCTCCTGCTTAATTTTCGTTTTTATATTTTTATCCTTTTTCTCGGCAGCATCCATCTTGGCTTTTTTGACTTCAGCGACGGCTCCGACAGCCGAGTTTTTGTAAAGCTCCCGAAGCACTTGGAGCTCTTGAGCATGCCATGAAGTTAATTCTATAATAGATCCTTGAGAAAATAAAGCATTTATCAAATCAGAGTCTCCGGACTCAACGGCCTGGTTCGCCGCCGCGACAACAAAAGACATTTCCCTGATCCCTTTCGGGAGAGTCTTGTTCTGAAGGATATAGTCTATCGTTGTAGACCTATCCGTAAGGAGAGATCCTGCTTTTTCGATTTCTTCTTCATTTGAGATTGTTTTGAAGAAAGCCTGTACGTCCTCTTCTGGGATACCTAGCTCAGCGGCCAGTTTTTGGGCTGTAAGAGGAGTTTTCTCTACCCCTGGTGTGGCAGCCTTCTTTTTAGGTTTTGGCTTTAATTTGACCTGAATTTTGGGCTTTCCAGGAGGTTTTTCGATGGGTTTACTGAGAGCGGTCGCTCCGCCGATACTTAGCTTTTCTGGCTCTTTTTCAGCAATCCCTTCTCTTCTTCCCTCGGGGATTCCTGCTTCCCCGATCTTGACACGGATTTGGTTTTTCGATTTGTACTCTTTGATCAGCTCTGTGTCTCTGTTCTTGTCTAAGAAACGGCCTTTGTCATCGACAAAACCAACTCTGACGAGATGAGCGTTTTCCGGCTGAAGCTGTAACTCCAAAGCCTTATTATGAAGAGCTTCGGTGGCTTCTCCATGCGGAGCAGTCCAAACCGCGTCTCTGAGTTTAACTGCGTTGAGGAGTTCTCCGGGTGGAGCCCTGTCTTTAAACGGGCGACCTATCTTCAGTCCAATCCCCTGTTCTTCAGTCGCTCCAGCTTTTTTGTATGACTGTTTGTTGAAGTCTTTCTTTTGCTCTTCGAGCCAGACATCAAATTCCTTCTTTGTCTCGAAGTCTTTGGCGGCTACTTTTTCTTCCAGGAAGAGAACTACTTTTTCTTCGCTTCCGAACCATCCAGTAAGTCCCACACTCCTGAAGTATCCGTGAAGACCTTCGTGAAGAATTGTGGTGGGGTTTTTACTCTTAAAGGCGTAAGCTCTGTTCCGTCCGGCATCGTCAGCCTCATTAGCAATGTAGACTCCGGCGATTTCGATGGCAATTTTTGTTTGTCCATTTTTAATCATCTCCTCATAGTTAAATCCGAATTTGTTTAAATATTCTTTTACGTCTTCGATTCCTTGACGTTTTAAAAAATCTAGCCCCTCCTGTGAACTGACATCTATAACTTTTCGTATAGGAACATCAATGTAAACCGGTTCCATGTCCAGACCAAGGATATTGTTAAAGAGCTTTCCAAATTTATTATACATCCCCTGAAGAGCTGGGGGAACAGCAAAAATTTCTTGATTTTCAATAGCCCGGAAAAATTTTGAAAATTCAGCATCAGTCAAGAGAGCGATATCTTCTTTAGTCAGGCCAAATTTCTTAATCTGCTTTGCTTTCCGGGGAGACATTCTCTTGAAAGCTTTTCTTCCAGCGGCCTCTTTTGAGATCTCCGGGAACAGATCGATGTTGGTACGGATAAGCTCATTTAAGACCTCTCCGGCCTGGTTCACTGCTTCCGGGTTCTCTGAAGTGAACTGCGCCTTCAAAGCATTAAGACCTTCTGTATCTTTTATCCTCGTCTGGAGCCTCGAAAAGAACTCGTCAATAACTTGGCTCTGCCTTTGAGGAGGAGGAACTTCTGCCGGAGCTACCGGAGGAGTCGCTTCGCCAGTAGGCGGAGCAAGGAAGTTTTGTTTAAACTGTTCATACTCATTAGCGCCTTCTTCTTTTAGAAAATTGATAGCGTCTTTTTTAGTAGCGACCGGGGCAACGATATCTGTCTTCTCCACTGAAGCACTCGATCCATCCTGAAGCTGCACAGTTACTTTTCCAAAAGCGGTTCCGGTAACAATTGCGGGAGCTCCGTTTACGGAGACAGGCTTTCCGGTATAGTTTGAATTAAGCCTATTGATAGTGTCAGTAAGCTCTTTGTCTGTTGGCTTCCCCGTCGCTTTTCTCTTCATGGCCGCATACTGCATTCCTTCAGCATGTTTCTGTTTACTGATTTGTTCAGCGTCCATTCCCGGGCGCGGTCGGTTTATGAATGTATTAATGCTCGCTGTAATCTCATTCTCAAGAGCGTTTATATTGTCGGTTTCTACTTTTTGAATAATACTCTCTGATCTCTTGGCTGCGTTTACATTAACTTCATCGAGATCTTTTTGAGCCTTCAAAACTTCAAGAATATCTGTTCCCTGGGCTACCGACTCTGGAAGGTTTAAGTTCTGTTGTAGGAAATCTTTTTCGAGAGACTCTTCGGTTGTCAGTGGACGGACTTCCTCAAAAGAAGTCAGTTCATTTAATCTCTGGGCTGTCCAGCCATTGATAGCTTTTTTGTTTTCTTCTGAAAGCGTAGTCGGCGTTTCTTCATTAGTGCTTAATATAGCTCTTTTCTGAGATTCGTACCAAAGAGCCAGATTATCGGCTTCCTCTTTTGTCTTTGGTTTCTGGAGTTCAAGTATACCATCGTAGGCAAGATCAAGATCCTTGAGGGATTTATCGGCATTCGTTTTTCTTTCTTCAGGGGAGAGCGTAATTGGAGTTTCCTCTGTCTCAAGAGAGGCTCCACCGGCAACCGTCGCTCCCTCCTCAGCAGCTTGTGTCTCTTTTAATAGATCGACAGGCTTATCTGATATTTCAGCCCTTGCTGCTGCTAATGCTCCGCTTGCGACGCTTGCGCCAGCGCCCTGAGCCATTCCAACCAGCCATCCGGTTGCAGCATCCTCGGCCACTCCTTCATCCCACGGCTTCCCGAGAGAAATATTCTGGGCGATCCGTTCTTGTGCAGACTGCGGTAGCTCTTCAACAGTACCTTCTTTAAGAGAACCAAGAGCAAGGCCAACGAGAATTTCGAGAATTTTCTTCTTACTAGCAGTTCCAATCCCTCCGGCGAGAAGAGTATTGATATCAGCTATATCCAGTTTCTGAGCCAGCTTGCCTCCGAGGACTCCGATTAGTCCTGTAAGTCCAGCACTCGTTGCTGTCAAGGCGACCTGTTTAGGAGTAAGATCTTTCCCTTCCGTCTGGAGCCTCGTTTGTTCAATGTTTTGTCCGGCAGTCGTTATTCCTTCACCGATGCCACCGGCGATTGCCGCTCTTCCCACATCAACGACTTTCTTCCCAGCTATCTCGGAGATGATTGGTTTCCCAGCAGCTTTAAGGAGCTTGGCTCCAGCCATCGCCCCGGCTTTCATGGGAGCCAAGTTCTCAACTACCATTTGAACGATAGATGATGGATACTGAACCATTGTCTTCACGGTAGGGACAAAGCCTTTCGCTTCAGAGACCTTTTTTAAAGCATCTTGAGTTTCAGAGGTAAGCATTTTATTAAAAATCCCACGTGCCTCTTCCTGCGTCGGGAGACCTATGGCTTTTGCGGTTTCGTCAATCGATTTTCCAACTATTCCCATCGTTGGAATATCTGCGAGTCCAATTATTGTAGAAGGGATTTCAACAAAAACCCCACGAGCTAGACCAACAAGGGGATCAACAATAGCCCGTTCAGCAATCCCAGAAGAACTTGCAGGCGACTTAGGGCTGGTTGCCTTCACCGGAGGCGAAACGGTTGACTCATCCCAAATAATATCACTATCTCTTGGAAGTTCAGAAACCGGGTCATCCCAGATTATTTCTGATTCATTAATTGACATAAACGTTTTCACCTGTCTTTAATTGGGCTACTATTCTTCCGTCCTTAGACTTGCCGAGTTTAGTGATCGTTCCCTCTCTCTTCATAAGCCGAGCAAACAAATAAGTCTTTTCTCCATCATTGAGTTCGTTTATTTTTTTATTTTTAAGTTCAGGAACAATCTCTGCTCCGTAACCTCCGTGACTCCACTGCCTCAATGCTTGCTCCGTTGTAAGGTTAGAATACAATGGCGAGAACATCAAATCTTTGGCAGCATCGAAACCAGTTTGAGGATCTTTAAACTTCAGAAAATTTCCTCCATCCTTAGCCGGTTTGGGGTCGACTGTAGCGGCTCCGGATTGAACCCACTTTCTCGTCTGTCCTCCAAGCTTAATGTTCCCCGGGTTTAGGTTGGCGCTTCTACCGGTAGCGCTGCCGCCCTTGGTAGCTTTCTTCAGTTGATAAGTTGTCTCAGAAGACTCCGTACCTGGGATTTTCAAAGTTCCGATATAACGATTATATTTTGTAGTCGTCGGAGAATATTCATAGTTGAGCTTTCCTGCCAAGTCCTGAACGATCATAAGATTATCAGCCGTGGGGTTTTCTTCATAAGTCTCCTTCGCCTTTATGAGTCTATCGTAATTGGCACCAGTCTCGAATGTAGACCCGACAGCGCCTTCTCCTTTCAGCCCTTGCTTGTAATCGATTTGATTATATTTCTCAGCGGTATTTCTCTGAAATTTCTGGTTTTCAATCTTAGCTGCTTCGAGTTTTTCGATAGCAGATTTTGCACCTTCGTAATCATTCGCCGAAAGGTATTTTTTAATGACCACCTGTTCTTCTGGAGTCGCCTCTTTATAAAAGTTTGCTATCTTCCGGTTGTCGAGATAAGCCTTCGCCTTTGTCCCGATGTCCATAGCATCAGCGGCCTTCGCAGTGACTTCCTTTTCGAGTTCTGTTGTATCAAGCCCTTGCGCTTGAGCCTGTTGAAGCTTGCTGTAGGAGTCCGACCAATCGATCTGTTTCTTTTTGAGTTTTGCATCCACGAGCTGAGTCATGAGACCTTCCTTGTCGGAATAGTCTTTCATGGTGTTCATCATGCCCATGCGGGTAGCCCCGTACTTCTTAATGCCTTCTCTGAAGAACTGTTGAGTCTCTGGAGGAAGCTGCTGAAATTCACCTGCCCAATCTTTTTCCGGATCAAAGGGAGCTTTTAGCGCTTGCGCCTGTGCTCTGCGAATATCAGTCTCATCGCTGATAGCTCTCATTTGATTGTACCGGTTCGTGAGGTTTATCCCTCCGAGAGCGCCTTGAACTAATCCTCCGGCTATTGTACCGAAATCCATAATATCCTCCTAGAAAACGTCATCAAAAACTAATCCACTCAAAAGATCATCAAAAGCTTTTCCGTCAAAAGCTGTTTTGTCTCCAAATAGGTAATTAATCGGAGCCATAACAACGCGCTCTCCACCGCTTAGCGCTTTTCCGTAATCATACCACAAACTGTCTTTAGGAGCTAATTTTGCCCCGGGAGCTAAAACCGCAGCGACAGGAGTGTTGAACGGAAATTCTTTTGCGCTCTGTTCGTCATAGGTTTTCCCGACTCCGCCAAAGCTGCCTCTTAACGCCTCAGCAGCAGCGATTGCAGCCATGACAATTCCTGCCCCAACTTCACCAGCAGCAGCTCCCGTACTCGTTCCGCCTTCCGCAGCTCCACCGGTTGCTCCAGCGCCTTCGGCCATAGGAGCAGCTAACTGTCCTGTAGCTGTAGTCGTCATAGCTTGAGGGGTTATTGCTGACGCCGTAGGGGAAGCCAAGCTAGGCAACTGAGAGCCTAGCTGGTATCCTGATATTCCGGTATTCATATAATTAGCAGGATTGCTCGGGTCTTTAGTAATTCCCTCAACCCCAGAGGCGAGGCCAACTACGCTTCCGGCAGCGCCAGCCCCTGAAGACATCAAATTGGCTCCGGGAGCATTTGCAAGTTTCATCCCCTGACCAACTAAACTGGCTGTGTTTACTCCAGCCCCGGCGTAGTCCTGCCAATTCCCTCTATTCTCGATGTTCATTAAGTTCCCGTAGAGAGAAAGTCCCGTCTGCCCGAGACCTTTCATTGTTCCGGCAAGATCCTTTAGCTCGCTTACGTCTCCTTCGCTTTCAACGTTTTTTGCCTTTTCTTCAAAAACATTCCCAAGCCTTTCATATTGAGCCTGAGTCTCTCCGAGTTGCTCAGCCGTCTGTTGAGAGGCTTCTGTTCTTCCTGCTTCTCCAGCCAACGTCTGTGAATCAGTACCGGCTCCGAGTTGCTCAGCCGTCTGTTGAGAGGCTTCTGTTCTTCCTGCTTCTCCAGCCAACGTCTGTGAACCAGTACCGGCTCCGCCTCCTCCCATTTCAGGAGTTTCAACAGCTTTCAGCTTTTCAAAAAGGCTGGCACCCTCTTTGACAGCTTGAACAGTAGCTCCGATCTTCGCCTGTTTGTCCCGCTCCTCAGCAAGTTCTTTTTGCTGTTTTTGCATTTGTTCTTGTTCGTAGAACTTGCGTATCTTGGCTCTCATAGGTTCTACATTTTCCATTCTTCTTCCTATGATAGAGTCAAGAATATTTGAGCTTTGTCCCTCGAGAGGATTAAAGTAACTTCCTCCAAAGGTAGCTCCGAATTGAGCAGGGGAAGCATTTGCGTAGTTTAAATAAGTATCCATAGACTATTCCTCATTCAATTTATACATTTCTGCTACTTTTTCAAACGGGACATTCGGGTTTTCTTTCATGTATTTACTAGCTGCTTGCTTTCTTGCCCAAGCAACTCCCCTGTCTGCCTCTATCGCTGCTCTCCTCTGATTTATTCCCCATTTCATAGCATCTATCGGGTAGAAAACTTTATCCCAGAACTTACTTCTGTTTTGAGTCATGGCTTCGTCTGGAGAGGCAGGTCTCTCGTAACGTGGCAACTCTGGCGGAGGCTGCGGTAGATACTTTCTCTTAGACGGGGCAGCGATTGCAGCCCCTTTTTTTACATTAGCAACAGCTCCCTCAAAAGCGTTTTTCCCCGCAGTTGGTTTTTGGTTGAGAGGTGCTTGAGGATATGAATGGATATCCCCAAAAGCCGTTCCTGCCAACTCGTCTTTTTGTCCTTGAGTCATTTCAGGAGCCTGAGATAGGCCAGTTGCTCCGTTGTTCCACCCTTCATTCATATTAACTAACCCATAATCTGACCCATAGGGGAGGTTGATTTTATCTCCACCGCCTTCTTCTTTTGAGGCAAACATCCCTTTAACTGTCGGGAGCCATTTGTCAATATTCGCTAGGCCAAACATTCCAAGGGCACCGATATTCCCGATCATCTGAGTCTGCCGGGCACGCTTCATTTCTTTCATCGATTCATCAAACTGTTTCTTTCTCATAGCAAGTTCCTGAGCCGCATTCCGGTTAGCGTAAGCAGCTTGGACTTCTCCGCGAACCATTCCCTCTAGAACATCAGCAGAAGGAACATTCCCAGAAGTGGCGTAGTATTGATTAAGAAGAGGCTGTAATTTCCCGCTCCCTGAATATCTTATATTGCTCATTTTTCTCTCCCTTTCTGAACTTCCAAAGATAAAGTTAAAGGCTCAAAACCTTTCGTTGAAGCTGTTGATGTATGACTAAATCCAATCCCATGAAACGAAGCGTCCTGTGAGCCAATGTCTGTTTTCATCATAACAAAATCATTCGTTGAAATTTTAAACTGCGGATAAGTAGCTCCTTGGTCAGCCAATTTATCCGAATTTCCAGTAACTCCTATAATTTCTCCGGGAGTGAAAACTCCGTCCCTTTCTTTTACCTTGTACGCAACGGCAGAAATCTTAGAGACGATTATGCAAGTTTTCCCGCTAGTTTGTCCAGTAATTACATCACCAGCCTCCCAATCTGTCGCCGGAGAAACGTCTATGGAAAGAGACTCATCCATTATAATCGAATAACTCGTTCCCGTACCCCCATCCCTGTAGTGGGATAGAGTAACAGTTACGTCTGTCATATTGCTAGAGTCTGCCTGTTTAGGAAAGCAGGTAAGCAAAGAGCTTTTTATTGAAGAAGTAATCAAGGGATTCTTTGAGGGGATTAGTTCTCCAAACCTTAATGCAGATATTATACTATGACCAGCCGTGTGGAATGTCCCTCCATATTCAAGCCTATCCACAAATCCGGTGACACCGCCATAGCAGTATTTATTTCCTGACGTATCGCTGACTGTAGTACCGGACTGCAATGGGACTGTATCTCTGTCAATTTCAAACCACTTCCATTCTTTAAGGTCGAGAACATATTCCTTGTCCAAGGTCGTGCTTGATCCTGAAGCCCACAACCAATGATACTCACTCTTGTCTTCGTCAACAAACCCGAACTCTTTAGAAATCATAGATTGATTTACTTTGAGTGAAGAGTTCAATAAATTATTCTGGTCAAATACATGACTTATGTCTTGAGATACACAATAAGGAGACTGACCGTTTGAAATATAAATCCCATTGTTTCCTCTCCAGATAGCTACGTTCTTTACTTGTGAGACGTTATTGTCAAAAGCAACCGAAGCAGAACGAATCGTATTTGGAGCCGGACAACCTACATTCGGAGAGATACAATATCTACTCCACGAAGTTCCGGTATTAGACTGGTTCCATTGTAAAATCCAAGTCTGTGTAGCTTTGAAGATTAAAATAATATTATAAATGTTACTGGCGTACTGAGCAAAAATAGGAACCCCACCAGTAAGAGTTTGGTTGTCTCCGAACTGGATTCTCTGGGAGTCAGACCCATTAAATACTTCTGGCCTGTCTTGAGCCGACACTAAGAGTTCGTTTTTGTTTCCGTAGTTATCGCAACCAAGCATAAGTCTGTCGGCGGCGTGAATGGCGAATGAGTGACCACTTATTTCTTTGGCCTTTCTGATTCCCGCTATATAATTTATTTTTGTGTCGGCGGCAATGTCGGCACTTCCGGTTATTCTCACGTAGTTTAACGCATTGCCGCCATTTATGCTTAACTTAACTGAAGAAAACGCCTCAAAAGAAACAACACCAGTGTGAGCCAACGTTATATCGCTAGCTGGAGTTCCACCATCAGTTATTGCTGTGCCATCGTCTAATATGGTAGCCGCTGTCCACGTAGTCCCATTCCAATAGCTCACGGCTATCGAAGCAGTTTTTGTATTGCTTCCGTCTTTTTCTGGAATGTCAAAATATAACGCACAAACGTCATCAGTGAATCCTGCATAGATACAATCAGTAGAATCCATGTCATTTCCAGAACCTGTATATTCTTCTACCTCGAAAAAAGAGCCTTGGTCATCCTCTAGGTAATCATCAATATTAAGCACGTTAAGAGTTATATCGTTTATCACTTTGTCGTCTTCATCATTGAATTTTTCTACGAACAGGCAGTTTGCTATCTCAAGATAGCTACCATCCCAGATATTTTCAATACTTACCATCGGAGATGAAAGAGTAACATGATAAACGTCTTTAGCTGCTTTTGCGGTCACAGAATACCAGTAAAGAAAATACCCTTCGATGTAGGCCATAACTCCGTCTGTCGGGGCTGTAAACGTGTAACCAGCTTTGTACGTTCCTCCTGTATATGTCGCTGTCAGGCTCCCCCACGAACCGCCTTTATAGTATTTAAAAGTCTCAAAACAGTCGGCTACCGTATTACTGATATAGGCGTTAATTCCGCTTAGGGGTCTTGTAGAACCGATTAAATAGACTTTACCGACTACTAAGGTAATTAATTCGTCTGTCGTCCTTAGTGAATTATTGATTCTATCTGTATAATCTGCTGGAGATGTCGGCGGGATTGCAACTGCGGCATCATCAGTCTTTATAAAAGCAGGGACTCTTGATTCGTCTCCATCCCAGATACAATCTTCCTCTCCAAAACAAAAAACCATTCCATCATTCGGGCAGGTCGAAAAAGAAGAAGGCATCGTATATATTTTTGTGCCAGAAGAAGGATAAAGTGTGGTCGCTGAAAAATCTACAGGCGTAGAGTGTGGTACTGTTCCTTCGTTTTGCTTCAGCGTAAACAACCCTGAAGCTGTCACATAAGACTGCACGATTAGATGAGACTCCGCCGCACGAATTTCAGCACCAGCAGAATTAACTACAGCCGCCTTAGTGTAATGAAACATATTTATAGGAATATTGGTAAATGTAGTCGTGTTTATTTTTGTCATCCCCATTATAGAAACAGGGTGTTCAGCCACATACCTCATGTTTGTTAAAGTTCTGAAGTTGTGACCAATATGAATAGGATTTACGGCTGGCATCCACTTTCCACTGAGGGGGATATTTAAGTATTCAGTTACTTCGTTCTCCGTCGCCTGAATATTAGAAAGCTTTTGTAGTTGTATATTTGCGTCAATGTCCTTTTCATCGGGAACTCCTTGCTCAATTCTCCTGAACTTTATTTCTTCAATAGAAACATCATGCGGAGACCCAGCCGCTCCAGACGATTCGTTGTCTATCGCATTGATATGCTCTAAATTCCTATTGTCAATTTTTACATCATGGTCTTTATTCATAGTAACCTACTGAGTAATAACTCTATTTGGAATATCATGCCATACCCTGTTTTCGGGGAACTTCATTACATACTCGTACTTGCGAGGCTGAATCGTATCAATATATCGGTTATAAAAAACAGCGACATCCGCCCATCGTTTCAGTTTAATAGCCGCAAAAGCAGTTGCGTAAAAGTAGATACTTTCATGAAGCTCTGGCGGAGCGCACGAAGGAACATCTGCGTCTGCACTTAATACTGTGCTTGGATAACATGAGGCGTAGACGAATAAATCATACGTTCCTGCATCAGGGTTCGTTTCGACAACCAAGAAATTCCCCCATTGGAACCAGAACTGCGGAACGTAGGTATCAATAGGCATATGACCGATTGTCTGGGGGTAGACTTGCGGGAGACCGTACCCGTAGGGTGAATCAGAAGTAGTCCGGTAATATTCAACGTAATTTACTCTCATCACGTAATTAGAAACAGCAGCGTAAGAAAGAGGAACTAATTTGACTCCAGACGTTATATTCGGAACATTAATCCTGACCTCATAGCATCCAGTCTTGGCGCACACTTCCTTATAGCCGTCGTTTATAATAGCGTTCAGCTCTGTATTCGTAAGGGTCGTCGTCGTGGTTTCATTCAAAGCCCCTCTTACGAGTGAACGTATAATCCCTAAATTTAATGTTGCCATCTAATTCCTCCTAACAGCGTTTGGTAGATGTTTCGGACTCCTGCTTTCTGTTTTTCTGTCCATGTAAATTTTAAATCTTTTTTCAAGAGAACTCAAGTAACGATTATAATAGTAACTCGCTAAGTCCCATTTTTTTCTTTTAATCAAAAACGAATAACAAGCGAAGTATACAATACATTCGTGAAACTCATTTGGCAGATAAGAAGGCTCATCGGTATCCGATGTAAGTTCAGCAGCGGGAAAGTCGGAAATATAAAGAGCCAGTTTATACGAATCATCCGGGACTGGCTCAATTTTAATCTCATTGCCCCAAGTAAACCAATACTTCGGCTTACTGTCGTCGACAGCTAATCTTCCGACGCATTGAGGAGTCATCTTTAGAAGCCCTTGTATAGTTGCCATTATGCCCTCGCCCACGGAAATCTGAAAGTTAAACTTAAAGCATGAGTGTTTGGCTTTGCTAATGGAGTATCCAAAACCATAGCCCAAGAGACGTAATCCCTTCTACTGTCAACAGTAAAATAAAAACCATTTATTGTAAAGACAGCATCATTTACACCGAACAATGCTGTTTTATCTATATAATGATTTCCGTTAGTATAAGAAGATTCTGTTAAAATCACATAGTCTGATGAGCCTCCCACAACGGAAAAATTTCCTCCAATAGTATCTAATGTAGGCGTTCCACTAAAGGCATACAGATACGGTCTAAACGTATTGGTAGCGCACGCATGTATTAAATTGGAGAAAAGGACAGTTGACTGCCATAACGCGTCAAAGCCCCACGCGCCGATACCAGTTATAGTAGGAGCATAGTGGGTTGAAACATCTGGAATAAGCTGAAATCTCAAGATGTATTTTAATCTTAATTGTTGAGTCGATGAAACATAAATAGTCGTTGGATTTCCTAGCTCATCAACTATCCTAAATTTCGAGAATAGCGTTCCATCCGTCGAGGCAGAATTAGAAAATCCTATCTCGCCATACTCTCCGTCTATAGAACTGTCTAGTGCCCCCATCGGAGTCTCAACTCCTCTTTGTTGATAAACATAATACGGAGAAGCTCCCTGAGCGGAATAAGTAGTTGAGTCCCATGTTGCGTAAGCACACGCTGCTCTATATTTTTCAGTTCCCAATGTTGTGTCTGTATAAGAAGGAGCCGTTGTCCCTGTCCCAATAGCAAAATAGTTTATGTACCACCCCCCCAACCCCAACCCCAGCACCGCCGACGTATAAAACAAATCAAGCCCGCTGTCCAAAATCATATTTTTCTGCGGAACGTAACAAGCCCTTGCGATGCTTCCGTCCTTGTTGACGACTTCCCATCTTTCAACAAATCCAGCCATTCCAATTGTCGGCATGGTTAAAACATTCATAAATTCTCCTTATGGTGGGTCTATGGAAGCGTCCCAGTATCTTCCTGTGGTTATTATAGGCTCTCCTACCTGTAAAGTTAAATCCTCATAATCGGGCTGGACTAAAACTACTGCCCAATAAGTTCCTGCTTGAATTATAGGCTCTCCTACCTGTAAAGTTAAATCCTCATAATCGGGCTGGACTAAAACTACTGCCCAATAAGTTCCTGTTTGGATAATAGGTTCGCCTACCTGTAAAAGAGAGTCGTCCATTGCGATAACTTCCCAAGGGTCTGTGCTTACGATTCCGCTTTTAAGTTTGTAAACAATATCTGAGGTTATTACGCTATAATCTCCTGTTACGGGGTCGTAGGCGATAGCTTTAACATCAATTTTATCCCATCCAGTTGTTTGCCAATCGGTGTTTTCAATGTCAAATGGCGTAGAATAAAGGGCAGATAAATTCGTCGGGTCAACTCCGTCTTTTGTGTAGTAAACAACAACAGGAGAGTTTGAGTTATTTGTTAACGTAACAGTCTGCGGCATAAAATCTTCAGGAATCCACTCAGCCAAAGCTGACATAGACGGAGCCGGAACGTAATGTGAGCCTATGTTTATTACAGGTTCCCCGATTAATAAACTATCTGGTGTTTCTTCAAGGTAGACCAATTCAACAGCGATAATCAAAGCTGTAGCAGTTCCAACTCCTTCGTCACTCGTTGCAGTCAAAGTGTAAAGAGTCATGTGTTCTGGATAGATAGTCATCGAGCCACTCGGAAGAGAAACTTCACCTATCCCGTTGTCAATTGCAGCATAGGTTGCATCGGCAGATACAGTCCAAGAAATGACAACAGGAAACGCTTCAGGGTGTCCAATCGGGTCGTTATACTGAAGGAGAGTATCTGGATTGAGAGAAAGAGTGCAGACCGGAGCGACCATTTCATCAAGGACTACTTTTGTTATCTTATGACCAGACCATTTATATCTGTCGATTCCACTTTCTGTTAAAATATTGTCTATCACTTCATCACAAAAAGCCTTGGCTGTTATGTCTTTATACCCATCGTTAATCATAGCAAGAAGCTCAGTATCGGAAACGTAAACAGTTGTCCCCAGCCCAGTAGAGAGTTCCTGCTTGATTAAATTTTTGATGTCGCTTACTTTCATGTGTAAATCAAATCCGATTTCCCGTCTGGAATAACTTCAACTATGTTCTGTCTCAGATAAGCGATTTCGTTAAAGTAGATATTCGCAAGCATCTGAGCCGCCCCTAATTTTTTTTCTTTGATTAAACCGCTATGAGTCGCGTAAAGAGCCAGCAGGTGCTGCCACGCTGTCGGAAGCTCCGTTTGGTCAGTCGTCGCTGCAAAATCCGCTTCTTTATAAATCGTCAGGTCGTCTATGGTGATAGAATTTGTCGCCGTGAAAATCATTGTCCACGGAGTCGTCCCGGCGATAGTTTGTGCGTGCCAGCCATTCGTTGTTACGGCTATGCCGTTTGTCCCTCCAATAGACGGGGTGATAGTGCCTCCAGCCCCGACACCGGAAACATTAAAGACGACAGTGAAGTTCGTGTTTGCGGTTCCGAGGGCTGTGTTGTATGTCAGAGTATCCGCTACAGCTCCCGCATGAACCGCTGTAGTCCCTAAAGTCCATCCGGTTCCCGATTCCGTCCAATTAGTAGCTCCCACACCTTCAGTAAAACTTGCAAAAGTAAGATAGGTCATCTTTGGAAGGTCTACAACGTAGAGCCTCAGAGCGTATGCTGACGCTGGAAGAGGTTCGATACCTATCGTCTGCGAACTTCCTACCCCATATTCATACCAATACTGAGGAGTCGCCCCATCAATGGGGTAATGTCCAAGCCGAAGGGGGTCTATCTTGGTAAGCATTATTGGTCTCCCCGAAGAAGGAATATACTCAACGTGCATTACCTTATAGCAATTTGTCGTAACGGTTCTCGTTGAAGAGGTTGTCACCGCATCAAGGACTCGTCTGATACAGGTCGAGCTTTGGGCAATATCTTTTGCGCCAACAGACAGCCATCTCCAAATATCAGCTTGGGTGAAAAAATCGGCAGACACCTCATTGAGATAAGTCCTGACTCTTGTCTCAAGGTCTTCCGCATCTAAATTAGGGTAAACTCCTGACATATATTCCTCCTATATAAAAGCTCTGTGAGGGGATACTATTGTATCAATTCCTTCATAAGCTATTTGTTCTTTTTTTATATCATGTATCCCGTTTCTGAATTTCTTGAAATAAATATCGGCGGCTTTTTCGTTCCAAGTATCGTCTCCTCTTTTGAGGTACATCTGATAAACAACTCCGTCTACAATGATTGAATGATACCTAGGCTCAATCGCCGGAGTCTGAGTAGACATACTCGTGGTTGTCATAGCGGCAGAAAGATATCCAATCACTGCCAGCCGGACAACATATATTTCGTCTGGTGTCGGATATAAATAAAGGTATCTGTTGGTGTCGCTACCGTGAGTAACATCAAGAAGGTATTTTATCGGTTCGTCAAGGTGATATTCCCAATCTGATGTTTTTTTAATATCACTTAAACTTGTCTTTGTAAGTTCTTTTGTTTCATGGTCATAAACTAACGGATACAATCCAGTTTGAATTGCTGGCGCAGTTCCATTTGTTAATGTTTCGGCTGCGGTATATGCACCGCTTCTATTTTTGATAATAAATTCTGTCGTGGAAATAACTTCGGCTATTAAGCTAGTTGTCCCGCTAGAATCTCCTGTAATCGTGTCACCGACTGCCCAAGCAGTCGCTGGAGCTACATTAAGTAAAATTGTTTCTTGAGTGCAAAGGTAAGCAGAGATGATTGCACTCACTTGAGAGTCAATAGCGTAAGAGTTGTCTCCGGCAGTAGTATAGATGTAACTCGCAGCCGAACTAAAATTTCTCTTAACTAACCTAGCATCTCTGCATATTATATCACAGGCGTTGTTTACATATTCTACCATTTCATCATCATGGTGAAGATAGGGCTTTTCGTAGTTGTTGAATTTATTTCTAGCGGCATCGACAATTTCTTGTAGGTTCACCTCTTCCTCCTAGTCCAAGTACCTAAATGGTTTCTTACCCAGCCAGCACCGGGTTTTTCTGTGGTTTTTGTTTTGAAATTTTCTTTGGTAGGAGGAGAAACAAAAAATACTTCCATATCTCCCCTTGCGAACAATATATCAGTAAAAGGGAAAACTTGTTCAGTCCCTATTTTGCGGAGCATTTTAACTTCCATATTCCCCTCATAAATGGGTGGGGCTGTTACACCCCACCCCTAAAAGTTATCTCAACTAAAAGTTATCTCAACTGAGCAGCCATCCACCAATCAACATACAAAGAATTAGCAGCAGCTTTGCCTGTCTTTGTAGCGAAGGTCGGAAGCATTACTTGGTTAAGCGGGAAGTTGGTAGCCGTAGAAGCTACGGTGTCCGCCAAAGGTGCTCCGTCAACATAGAACGTAACCGTTCCGCTCTTGCTTCTCATACCGAGTTTCATATAACTCGTAGAACCAAGAACAGCAGTTGAATCAACAGCGACCCTCGCGCCACCATTCAACTGAATGATGGTCTGCCACTGAGCAGCAGCAGCCGTTGCGTGAACAATCTGGAAACCGATTGCGTCAACAACTTTAAGAGCCATTGTATCGTCGGTCATGAAGTCAGCACCAACTGCGCTTTCCTCAGCTAAACCGACAAACACACCCTGCTCTGCGGCAATCTGGGACAGCTTAACTCTCGCCTCAAATGCCCAATCTTTTGTAGCATCGGCTTTTATAAGACCGGTAAGAGCATTATTCCAAGTCAAGAAGCACTCGTCGTTGTCAGTTCCGGGAGCTAAAAGCTGGATAACTCCATAAGGAGTAGCCGCAACCGTTAAACATGTTCCATTGGCTCCCTGAATGCTGTACGGGAAACCCGTAACATTCATGTTTGCAAAATCATCGAAAGCAGCAATCCCGATTCCCGGCTGTGCCATCATTGACAAAATCGGAAAATCAGACCAAATCTCAGGAGTCACGCTCGCTGTGCTTGCTCCGATAGATTGAACGGGAATGATTTTCTCTACGTGAAGATTTTTAACATTAAGATTTTCGTAACGCATAATCCCTCCTGTGTAGGGTTTATTCGGAGGGGGGAATAACATGGAGTCCACCCCCCTCCTACTTGTTAGTTATTTAAGTTCCTCATTCGGGTTCATGTCCAGAACAAGGGCATACACATCAATAACCGCATCTACCAGAGCGGCAGTAGAAACGAGAATATCAATGGTATCCGCCGTTGCAAAGACAGTTTTCCCAACCAAGAGAGAATCCCCGTCCTCTTCAAGAAGCGTAGCATCGGTATCAACCAATGTTTCAGCAACCCAAAGGTCGGTGTCTCCGCCCGTAACTCCAATCTGGATTTTTCCGGTTCCAGTTGAGTCTCCAGTCACGACGTAAGCCCAGCAACCGAGAACGGCCTCACCAGCCTTAATGTCAATCATCTGATAGACATCAGCGTTGGTATTGGTGATTCCAGTTTTGGCAGCATCTAGGCGTGAACGTCTGATTCCGATTTTCGCCTGAACACCATAAGGCATTCCGGTTCCAACAGCACTTCCGCCAGTAAAATCAACAGTAGCCATAATAACACCTCCTACTTACGTGCATACAGATAGCCGAGAGCTTCAGGTTTGATGGTCTTGTAGCCATAAACCATTAAGCCACGGACTATTGTATCAAAGGACTCTGTTGACCTCAGAGACTCTGTTTTGGTGAACTGGTTCGCAAAGCTGATGGCATCTTTGTTTCCAAAGAGGACATAGTAGCTCTTGAAACCAGAGGCTTCAGTCGTAGCCGCCACAGAACCAACGGAGTTCGACTGATAGATTACGAACCTGTCAATCATACCCAGAAGTCCAGAACGGATAACTGATTTCGGGTCTCCCGTCATTGAAGCGTCTTTCAAATCCGAAGATTTCAACATAACAGCCATCCAAGAAGGAAGCACCATCCAGCGGTCTTCATCGGGAACATTCTGTTCGTCGAGAACACCACCACAAGCAACAATGTAATCAATGATGTTGGTTGAGGTAATCTGGATAGGCGCACCGGAAGCTCCCAGATTGTACCCAGCGGTAACCAATCCTGCGGTAGCTCCACAGTTATAGGCGCTTGCGTCTGCATAGACGGCACCCAGAAGAGACGAGTCAACAGAAATCTGTATCTGCTTACTAGCGTCATCAGTAAATTTGTTTAAAAGGTCAATATCGCTCTGGACTTTATCAACGTCATCCAGAAGGATATTCCAACCTTTCCCTTTATCAATCAGCATTTCAACATCAGGAGACTCAGGACGCTGTTTCGGCAACGTCATGCCTTTCTGATGGTCGAATACTGTTACGTCAGCGATTGTCCGAATGTAGACTTTATCGCCCTGCTTTTTAATCTCCGTTGTGTTATCGAAAGGCTCTTTATCCTTTCTTCTTACAGTTTCCTGCAAGCCCCGACTATATCTTGACACAAAAGTGCCCACCCCATTCGTGGAAGGTTCGCCATAGAAACCCTTAGGCTACTTCTTCTAGTCTGTGAACCTTCGTTCTGTTTCCAGAACGCTTGGAGGCTGATTGCCCAATCCTTCAGATTGTCACCTACTAAGGTACTGAAGGCTCTAAGGGTGTTCCAGCAATTAAAGGTGTTTAAAGAGGGCAAAATCATTCATCCACCCTCATACGTAGTGTTGGTGATAGCAGTTAATACCGTCCGTTTGTAATACTTCTTATTGAGCTTTGAGCTCCAAACTTCCGGCAAAAATTTGCTAGTTCCGGCACTAGAATAATCAGGATGTCCAGCTACTCGTGGTGTACTCATACATCCTCCTTTGTATGTAGACTGGCAGTTGGACTATAGGTTTATTTCAGCTCGCCTCGAGCAATTGCTGCATCGAAGAGAGCTTCTACTTGTTCCTCGGTTCGGCCACCATATTTGGTAGCATTAAATCTCCCGATGGCCGAGTTTTTCATAAACTCTACGTACATCTGCCTCGTTAAATTTAGTTTTCCGCCACCTACCGGAGCAGTTCCAACCTCGTTCTCCGGTGGGGCTATATAATCCTCAATCGGCTTTTTGACCTTCGGCTGAGGATCCGCTTTCGGAGGAGTTTTTGATTCTAAAAAATCTTTGAAAAATTTTGCTACTACTGGAGCGTTAAGGGCTCTTGAAGCGTCCTGCAATAGTTCCAGTTTAGTGTATTGGCCATAAGGGGCTGGTTGGGAGAGCCATGCGGCGAACTCTGGGGAGACATCGATTTCCTTCCAATTGGGAACCCCTGCTCTAATCATATCGTCGTTAAAATTTTCTTCCCTCGTTTTAACAACATCAGCTTCGATCGGAGTCACTCTCGAATCCAAAGTGCTTTTGAATTTATTCTCGAGAGCTTCTATTTCCTTCTTGTGGTTATCGTTAAGCTCCTTTATTACTTTTCCGAAATCAGGATATTCTTCTGCTATCCTATCCAGAGCGGCGTCCAGAGTTCCTGACTTGCTCTCCTTTGTCTTAGTCTCGATACTTGCCTCGAGTTCCTCGACTCTTTTACTGAGAGCAATGGCGTCAGCTTTCCATTTTTTGCTTTCCTCGGCCATTCGAGGTACTTCCGCGTTGTACTTTCCGAACAAGGTCTTGTATCTTGATTCCCAAGTCTCCTCTGGATCTACAACCGGAGGTTCAGGCTCTTCTTCTTTGGGCTTAGGCTCGACATCTCCCGGTACGTCTTCGGGATCTGGAGTCTCTTCGCTTTCAGGCGGAAGAGTGTCTTCCTCGTACACTTTGAGTCTTAATTTTTCTGCATCCTCCTCTTCTTTTTCCAACAAATCAATTTTTGACATAATTACCTCCACGGGCTGTTAAAGTCTCCGTTTTAAATAGTCTGCGCTAATGCGCGCTACGGTAGTTGAGTTGATTATACTACAGAAAAATTAGATGTCAAGAAAAAGTGTGGTAATTTTTACACAGTGTGTAATTAATACCACGCGGAGAGTTTTGGATCCTTCTGGACTGTTGCATTTGGACGTGGCCGGAACTCTCCAATGACGTTGGTGAGAGCCCCGACAGCATAGAATTGGGATTCGCTTTTTAAGCTTAACTTTGAAAATATTCTTAACTGGGATCTTATTTTTGATTGCTCTGGAAATTTTATTTCATTTTTAAGGACGAGTTCTTTTATCTTCAGGACTCCGGCTTCAAAAGAAGACGTGCTGGAACATTTGAGCTTCAGAGAGGGGTTAGACTGTCTCTTCCAGTCCATAAAATCTCTTATAAAAGAATTGTACTTCGCTCCCTTCTGGGCATAAATATCTGTTATCCTTCCCTCTGAACTCAACTTGTCAAACAAGTCTCTAAGTGTAGGAGCTTCTATCTCTTTAACGATTTCTATATAAACCTTTGGAGTCTCCAGCGTTTCTTCAGCTTTCTGCTGCCGTCTATTGACTAGACAACAGAATGCAGGATTTCCGTCTTCATTCCAA
>Ga0265294_10001947_pt1 | contig 27327 bp, 23 predicted proteins | sample MunlanPumphouse3_FD_192504 | JGI IMG/M metagenome (GOLD analysis project Ga0265294, IMG submission 192504) | Groundwater microbial communities from a municipal landfill in Southern Ontario, Canada - Pumphouse #3 | ecosystem: Environmental > Aquatic > Deep subsurface > Groundwater | place...
CTGATGAAGATATTATCGAAAAAATAGATATTGGCGGAATATCTTTAATCAGAGCGGCAGCCAAAAATTATGAAGATGTGGTAATAATTTCTTCTTATAATCAAATCCCTGAACTACTTGATGTTCTGACAGAAAACAAATGTTCTACTTCTATAGAATATAGAAAAAAGATGGCTGCCAATGCTTTCAATGTTACATCTTATTATGATTCAATTATTTTTGATTACTTTAACAGAGATAAGTTGGTAGATGCTTTTAAAATCAACATAAACGGTGCATTTCCAATGCGTTATGGAGAAAACCCTCATCAAGAAGCATGTTTTTACGGTAATTTGAGAGATGTTTTTATTCAACTTCATGGTAAAGATATTTCTTATAATAATATTGTTGATTTGGATTCGGGCATTAAATTAATTTCAGAATTTGATGAACCTACAGTTGCAATTATTAAGCATACTAATGCTTGTGGTTTGGCTACGCGTACAACTTTGCTTGAAGCTTGGAAAGCAGCTTTTGCTTGCGATACTGTTTCGGCATACGGAGGCATCATTTTCCTTAATGGGGCAATAGATACAATAGAATTAGCAAGTGAAATAAATAAAATATTCTTTGAAATAATCATCGCTGATGATTATTCGGAAGCTGCATTAGAGATACTTAAATCAAAGAAAAACAGGATTATACTTAAGAACAGGGGAACCAAATTCAGTAAAATTACTTATAAATCGATATTGAATGGCTGTTTAGTTCAAGATGTTGATTCTATAACTGATAGTGTCAATGATTTTAAGGTTGTAACCAATTGTTCTCCAACAGAAAGAGAGTTGTCGGATCTTGTTTTTGCCAATACAGCGGTAAAACATATAAAAAGTAACGCCATTGTTTTAGTGAAGGATAAGCAACTTATAGGCAGTGGTATGGGACAGACTTCGCGAGTTGATGCGCTGAAACAGGCGATAGCGAAAGCAAAGGTATTTAATTTTGACCTAAAAGGTGCTGTAATGGCATCAGATGCTTTTTTCCCGTTTTCCGATTGTGTTGAAATAGCACATTTTGAAGGGATAGATGCAGTTGTACAGCCCGGTGGTTCGATAAGAGATAATGATAGTGTAAATTTTTGTAATAATAATAATATGAGGATGGTTTTTACTGGGCATCGTCACTTTAAACATTAATAATAATGGGAGCTTTTAATTTTTTGACAAAAGAGATAGCAATAGATTTAGGAACGGCTAATACTATTATCATTTATAATGATAAAGTTGTTATAGACGAGCCTTCTATTGTTGCAATAGAGCATAATACAGGTAAAATATTGGCAGTAGGCAAACGTGCTATGATGATGCACGGCAGAACTCATGAGAATATAAAGACCATAAGACCATTGAGAGATGGTGTAATTGCGGATTTTCAGTCGGCAGAACACATGTTGCGTGAGTTTATTAAGATGCTGAATATTAAGAAAGGGCTGTTTTCGCCGGCACTTAAAATGGTTATCTGTATTCCTTCTGGTATTACAGACGTTGAAGAACGCGCTGTAAAAGATTCGGCAGAACAAGCCGGTGCAAGAGAAGTTAAGTTGATACATGAGCCTATGGCGGCTGCCATCGGAATAGGCATTGATGTGCTTGAACCGACAGGTAATATGATAGTCGATATAGGTGGCGGCACTTCAGAGATTGCTGTCATTTCACTTGGTGGTATAGTAAATAATACTTCTATACGTACCGCAGGTGATGACCTTAATGCGGATATCGTTGATTACATGCGTATTAATCATAAGATAAGCATTGGTGAGCGCACAGCGGAAAGAATAAAAACAGAGGTCGGTGCTGCTGTTACCGATATAGATGTTGTACCCGAAGATTTTGATGTACATGGACGAGATATGCTGACAGGCATACCTAAAGCAGTGAAAGTTAATTATGTGGAAATTGCCGGTGCTTTGGATAAATCTATCTCAAAAATAGAGACAGCTATTCTGAACGCTTTGGAGAAAACTCCACCCGAATTGTCGGCTGATATTTACAGAACCGGTATTTATTTGGCAGGAGGCGGCTCTTTATTGCGCGGCTTGGATAAACGAATCAGCCGTATGACCAAACTTCCTGTCCACGTGGCTGAAGACCCTTTGAGAGCAGTGGCCCGCGGTACAGGTATAGCACTTAAAAACTTCGATAAATTTACCTTCTTGATTAAATAATCAAGAATATTTTATACAATTATGCAGAATATCTTCCGCTTTTTGTTGAAGCATAATTTTATCTTTACTTTTATTATTTTACAGACAATCAGTATTTGGTTGGCAGTAAGTTCTAATGATTATCAGCGTTTTGAGGCTAATTCTTATGTTTCTGCGGTTGAGGGTTCTATTTATGAGATGACATCCGGCATCTCCGGCTACTTTAAATTGAATAAACAAAATCGAGAGCTGAGTGAAGAAAATGCTATGCTCCGAAATCAAATACCTACATCATATAGAGATAATGAGGCGGAAATATCTTTATCGGATTCTTCGGCGCTTAGAATTAATTTTCCGGTATTGAATTTTGTACCGGCAAGCGTTATATATAATAGTGTAAATCAACGTAATAATTATTTCATAATTAATAAAGGTAAGATTGATGGCGTGAAGGAAAATATGGGCGTGATTTCTCTTACAAGCATTGTTGGCGTAATTATTAATGTTACCGATCATTATTCTTCCGTATTGCCTGTGATACATTCAAAAGCAAAGATTAGCGTTAAATTGCAACATGCAAATGAATTTGGTATAATTAAATGGGACGGCGTAAATTATCGTAAAGCCATTCTTGAAGAAATACCTGTTCATGCACAAATTGCCGTTAATGATACAATAGTTACAAGTGGACGATCAGAGTGGTATCCTGCAAATATTCCTGTCGGCATTGTTAAATCTTTTACGATTAATGAAGGTAGCGGATTCTATACTATTGAAATAGAATTTATTGATGATTATTATAAAACTACACTTGTATATGTGGTCGAAAATAAATATCAACAGGAGATAGACTCCTTAATGCACAATATTCATGAATAAAATATTTTCTCATATAATAAGATTCGTGGCTTTAGTGCTTTTGCAAGTATTAGTATTTAATAAAGTACTTTTATTTGAGCATTTTAATCCGTATCTGTATCTTGTTATTCTGTTGATGTTGCCGGTGCATATCAAACATTGGCTTCTGCTTGTAATAGGTTTTGTGACAGGTTTAACTGTAGATATTTTTTCGTGTTCACTCGGAATACATGCTTCTGCTTGTGTATTGGCATGCGCCTTTCGCCCGTTTATAATCAATCTTTTTCATAACGAAAAAGAACTTAAGCAGGGAATAGTTCCGGAATTGGCGTGGTTTGGAATGTCTTCATATATATTTTATACATTGCTATTTGTCTTTATTCATCATATAGTGTTTTATTTTTTGAGCGTTTTTACTTTTGACAACTTCTTCAGAACATTGTTCTATATTTTAGTTAATACATTGATAACCACGTTGTTTGTGATAATTTATCAAATGCTTTTTCATAGTCGAAAGTAAAAAACATAAAAAGCTCCTAATTTTATAATTCATACAAATTTATAATGTCTGTGCGCAAATAAAAATTAAATGCTATCTTTGCAAACATTATAATTAATAAAAAGAAAAGCGATGTCATCATTAGTAGGTAAAAAGGCTCCTTTGTTTGAGGCAGATGCCGTTATAGACGGGAACGAATTTATAGAAAAATTTACGTTGGAACAGTTTATCGGGAAAAAATATGTTCTTTTTTTCTTTTATCCAATGGATTTTACTTTTGTTTGTCCAACAGAGATAATAGCTTTTCAAGACAAATTATCTGAGTTTGAAAAAAGGAACTGTGCCGTTGTAGGCTGTTCTGTAGACAGTAAATATTCACATAAAGCTTGGCTTAGTTTAGAGCGTAAAAAAGGAGGAATAAAAGGGGTAACATTCCCGTTAGTTTCTGATTTTAGTAAATCTATTGCTGTAAATTTTGATGTACTTGCCGGTGAGTATGAAAATAGTGATGAAGATGCGAACGAAATTTCCTTTGAAGGTGTTCCGGTTGCATACAGAGCTTTGTTTTTGATTGACAAACAGGGCATAGTGCGTCATCAACTTGTTAATGATTTGCCCTTGGGACGTTCTGTTGATGAATCTTTGCGTACATTAGATGCCCTGAGGCATTTTGAGAAATATGGTGAAGTCTGCCCTGCAAATTGGCATAAAGGTGATAAAGCCTTAGATAGCACTCCGGAGGCAATAGAAGAATATTTAGGATAAAATGAAACTTATTTTTGCTACAAATAATAAGCATAAACTTTTAGAAGCTACTGCTAAATTTCATAGCTCAATAGCATTAGAGTCTTTGTCTGAGCTTGGTTTTACAGGCGATATAGAAGAGACTGCAGATACAATAGAAGGTAATGCAAAGATTAAAGCGGAATATATACATAACCTCTATGGTGTCAATTGTTTTGCTGATGACACAGGGCTTGAAGTAGATGCGTTGGGCGGAGTACCCGGTGTCTATTCTTCACGCTATGCCGGCGAACATGCTACTTATCAGGATAATGTAAATAAATTATTGAAGGCGATGCAGAACGAAGTAAACCGGAAAGCACGCTTTAGAACTTGTATATATTTGATACTCAATAATAAACATTATACGTTTGAAGGTATGGTGAACGGAAAGATTATTGATACTCCTTTTGGTACAGACGGCTTTGGCTACGACCCTGTGTTTGTACCTGACGGCTACGATAAAACTTTCGCCGAACTGCCTTTGGAAGTGAAAAACAAAATAAGTCACAGAGGCTTGGCATTAGATAAACTTGCTGCTTTTTTGTTGGAAAACAGTGACAATAAATAGATAATTAACTAAATAAAAAAACATTATGAAATTTTTTCTTGACACAGCAAATCTTGAACAAATAAAGGAAGCTCAAGAACTCGGAATAATAGATGGAGTAACAACTAACCCTTCTTTAATGGCAAAAGAAGGCATTAAAGGAGAAGAAAATATCAAAAATCATTATAAACAAATATGCGAAATTGTTGATGGTGATGTAAGTGCTGAGGTTTTTGCTACTGATTTTGATGGGATGATTAAAGAAGGCGAAGTTTTAGCTGCATTGCACCCACAAATAACCGTGAAACTGCCTTGTACAAAAGATGGCATCAAAGCCGTTAAATATTTTTCGGCAAAGGGAATAAAGACAAATTGTACTTTGGTGTTTTCTGTTGGACAAGCACTGTTGGCAGCTAAGGCAGGAGCTAAATATGTTTCACCTTTTGTAGGTCGTATAGATGATATTTCGGGCGATGGTGTTGGTTTGGTTGCCGACATAGTTGATATGTATAATTATTATGGTTATGAAACACAGGTACTTGCAGCATCAATTCGTCATACAAGACATATCATTGAATGCCTTGAAGCAGGAGCTGATGTTGCGACATGCCCTCTTAAAGCTATACTCGGCTTGCTAAATCACCCGCTAACTGACCGAGGTTTAGAGATTTTCGTTAATGATGCTAAAAAAATGCTATAGTTTTATATGGATAGTTCCGAAGATAAATTGATAAATGAACTTGCTAATGAGGAGTATAAATTCGGCTTTGTAACCGATGTAGAGGCTGATATTGCCCCGAAAGGACTTAACGAAGATATTATACGATATATCTCGGCAAAAAAAGAAGAACCTTCTTGGTTACTCGAATTTCGTTTGAAAGCTTATCGCAAGTGGTTGACTATGAAGGAACCACATTGGGGACATTTAGATTATCCTGCTATTGATTATCAGAATATTATATATTATGCTGCTCCTAAGAAAAAGAATTTGGCTAATCTCAATGACGTTGATCCGGAGTTGATAAAGACTTTTAATAAACTTGGTATTCCTTTGGAAGAGCAGAAAAAACTTAGTGGTGTAGCCGTTGATGCCGTTTTTGATAGTGTGTCGGTAAAAACTACTTTTCAAAATACTTTAAGTAAACATGGCGTTATTTTTTGTTCGTTTAGTGAAGCTGTAAGAAATTACCCGGAACTTGTAAAACGCTATCTTAGTTCGGTGGTGCCAATAGGCGATAATTTTTTTGCAGCTCTAAATTCTGCTGTGTTTAGCGATGGTTCTTTTTGCTATATTCCTAAAGGCGTGCGTTGTCCTATAGAGTTGTCTACGTATTTCAGAATAAATGCTGCAAATACCGGACAATTTGAGAGAACTCTTATCGTTGCTGATGTTGGTTCTTATGTTAGCTATATGGAAGGTTGTACTGCACCACAACGTGATGAAAATCAGCTACATGCTGCGATAGTAGAGATAGTTGTGATGAAAGATGCCGAGGTAAAGTATTCTACAGTGCAAAATTGGTATCCGGGCGATAAAGACGGCAAGGGCGGTATTTATAATTTTGTTACAAAACGCGGTATATGCAAAGGAAATAATGCTAAACTCTCATGGACACAAGTAGAAACAGGCTCTGCAAAAACATGGAAATATCCGGGCTGTATCTTGAAAGGCGATAATTCTGTCGGCGAATTTTATTCGGTAGCAGTGACTAATAATTATCAGCAAGCCGATACCGGAACAAAAATGATACATATAGGTAAGAACACTAAGAGTACTATAATATCTAAAGGTATTTCTTGCGGACATAGTGATAATTCTTATCGTGGTCTGGTACATATTGGGAAACAGGCATCAGATTCGCGTAATTATTCTCAATGTGACTCGCTTTTGTTTGGTGATAAATGTGGTGCTCATACATATCCTAATGTCATAGCCGAAAATAATTCGTCAATATTAGAGCATGAAGCTACTACATCTAAAATATCTGAAGAGCAATTGTTTTATTGTAATCAGCGCGGAATATCTACAGAGAGTGCTATTGGCTTGATAGTCAATGGTTATGCCAAAGAAGTTCTAAGCAGACTTCCTATGGAGTTCGCCGTTGAAGCACGCAAACTTTTGTCTTTGTCACTCGAAGGTTCAATAGGTTAATTATATAAATAAAAAATATATGTTATTACAAATCAAAAACTTACATGTTTCCATAGAAGGAAAGGAGATATTAAAAGGTCTGTCGTTGAATGTAAATCGTGGAGAAGTTCATGCCATCATGGGACCTAACGGAACCGGTAAGAGTACTCTTGCCTCAGTAATCGCCGGCAGAGACATATTTTCTATAGATGGCGGAGAAATATTGTATAAAAATAATGATATTAGCGGGTGGAGTGTGGACAAACGTGCTAATGAAGGTATATTTTTGAGTTTCCAATATCCTGTTGAAATTCCCGGAGTGAGTATGGTCAATTTTATGAAAACAGCTATAAATGAAAAACGTAGCTATTTAGGACAAGACCCTATCCCTATGCCGGAGTTTATGGCAAAGATGGAAGAAAAAAAACAACTTGTGGAGATGCAGGCTAAACTCACTAATCGCTCTGTTAATGAAGGCTTTTCCGGGGGAGAAAAAAAGAAAAACGAAATCTTCCAAATGGCTATGCTTGAACCGGAACTCGCTATTTTGGACGAAACAGATTCCGGACTTGATATAGATGCTCTCAGAGTCGTTTCTAATGGTGTAAATAAACTTAGAAGCTCAAATAACGCTTTTATCATAATTACTCATTATCAGCGACTTCTTGATTATATAGTCCCCGATTTTGTTCATGTGCTTTATGATGGCAAAATAGTAAAAAGTGGAACAAAAGAACTCGCTCTTGAACTTGAAGAAAAAGGTTACGAAAATTTTAAGAAATAATGCTTTGTATGAATAGCTTGGAAAAATCATTGATTAATCTTGCTGATGACTTGATAAAAGCAGAAAAAAATTCATCTGTTAAGCAAAAAAGGATGGAAGCCCTTGACTGTTTTGCAAAACAAGACTTCAACTATAAAAGTGATAATTGGCTTAACGCAAAAATAGATGTCTTTTTGAAACGACAATATCAGACTTCTATCAAAGAAGTGTCTGATATTCAAGCATTTTCATGTGAAATTGATAATATTGAAAGTAATGCGGCTTATCTTGTCAATGGGAATAAATTAATCAATAATAATAAAAATCTTGGATTACAACTGTCTAATATAGTAGATGTTACAGAAACAGAGGCTTCAACTTTTGCCGCCGCAGCAGCAAGTGAAGACGATTGCTTATATTCAATAAATACGGCTGCTTTTACAGGCGGATTTTTTCTCAATATTCCTGATAATACTGTCGTAGAATTGCCGCTGCAACTTATCTCCGTAAATAATCAGCAGGAAGATAGCTTTTATAATATCAGAAATCTGATAAAAATAGGAGATAATTCACAAGTTAAAATTATACAATGTGATGATTCTGTTGTTGATAACTATTTGTTTATTAATAATATAACTGAAATTTTTGTTGGCAAAAATTCACATCTTGATTTATATAAGATGTATAATCTGTCTAATTCAACGGCTGTTGTCAATTCTATTTTTATAGAGCAGAAAGCTAATAGCGTTGTTAATACTTATAATTTTGAACTTAATGCGGGACTGTTACGCAGTAAATTGGTTTCAAAACTTATAGAGCAAGGAGCGGAGTCGTATTCTTTTGGTATTTATCTTGTTGATAAACAACAGTATATGAGTAATTTGGTCGATGTAGAACATCTTGCTCCCAACTGTAAGAGCGAACAGATTTTTAAAGGTATTGTTGATGATTTAGCGCGTGCCGTGTTTAATGGGAAAATTGTTGTACATAAAGATGCTCAAAAAACTATAGCCTCTCAGGTTAATAGAAATATATTGTTATCCGAAAAGGCTAAAGTTAATTCAAAACCTTATCTCGAAATATATGCTGATGACGTAAAATGCAGTCATGGGACAACCGTTGGACAACTTAACGAAGAAGCTCTTTTCTATATGCAAGCCCGTGGAATTTCTGTCGAAAATGCGCGGAGACTTTTACTTAATGCTTTTATCGGTGAGGTGATAGATAAGATTCATATAGAACCTATTAAGGTGAGAATGAGTGATTTAGTAAAAAAACGTCTTAACGGTGAGCTGTCAAAATGTAATAATTGCATCATACGTTGCAGCGATGCACAGTTAAATGATGCTGACGATAATTGTATAGAGTAAAAAATCAAAAATATGCAACACACCACCATTGATACAATACGGGAACAATTCCCGATTTTAAAAAGAGCTGTTTATAACAAACAACTTGTGTACTTTGATAATGCAGCCACGACTCAAAAGCCGCAATCTGTTATAGATGAGATAGTTAAGTATTATACTTTTGATAATAGCAATATACATAGAGGTGTGCATTTTTTAAGTCAATATGCGACTGAAAAGCATGAATATTGCCGACAGAAAATTGCTGATTTTATCAATGCCGATAAGTCGGAAGAAATAATTTTCACAAGAGGGACAACAGAAGCTATCAACCTTGTGGCGAGTTCTTTCGGACAGCGTTTTCTATCTGCCGGTGATGAGGTATTGCTCACAACGTTGGAGCATCATTCCAACATTGTACCGTGGCAACTTATTTGTGAGCAGAAAGGTGCGATAATCAAGGTGCTGCCTATCAGCATCGCCGGTGAATTGGAAGTAGATAAGTTGTCGGAGATGATTAGTGAGAGGACAAAGATAGTGTCTGTTGCTCACGTATCTAATGCGCTCGGCACTGTTAATCCGGTAAAAGATATTATTAAAATTGCTCATGAACACAATGTTCCGGTGTTGGTAGATGGTGCGCAGGCAATTTCACATATCAAGGTTGATGTCAAAGATTTGGGTTGCGACTTTTATTGTTTTTCGGGGCATAAAATGTACGGACCTATGGGAATAGGCGTACTTTACGGCAAAGAAAAGTATCTTGAAGCGATGCCGCCTTATCAGGGTGGCGGCGAAATGATTAAGACGGTTTCTTTTGAAAATACTGTGTTTAATGATTTGCCTTTTAAGTTTGAAGCCGGTACTCCTAATGTGGGCGATGCAATAGCTTTTGAAAGAGCCTTGTCGTTTATGGAAAATGTCGGCTATGAGTTTATTGCGCATCATGAGCGTGCTTTGCTTGAGTACTGTACTCGAAAAATGCAAGAATTGGGTTTTGTAAAAATCATAGGCAATGCTCCCGACAAAGCCGGCGTTATTTCATTTCTGTTAGACGGCATACACCCTTATGATGTCGGTATTATCCTTGATAAATTAGGCGTTGCAATACGTACAGGGCATCATTGTGCCGAACCTGTAATGCAATTTTATGGTATTTCCGGTACTGCAAGAGCTTCTTTTGCCGTTTATAACACAAAAGAGGAAGTAGACATTTTAGTGGAAGGGCTTAAGACGGCAAATAAAATGCTGTCGTAACAAAAGTTTATTTATTGTCTTTATTATATAAATCCTTAGGTCCGTGACTGCCGTATTGCGGCTTTTTAATATCAGGGTCATTGATGAGCAAATCTATTTGCAAATCTTTTTGTTTTACAACGTAATTATTTATAAACCAAACAGTTTCATCTATTTTGTTTTTCATTTGCATTGCTATTTCGTGTCCATTATCTTCAAAACGATATACATAATAAGGATAGTCGTACTTATTAAATCTTTTAGATAGAGGGTCGGCTCCAAAAAAGCCTAATCGGAAAATTTTTATTTGTTTATAAGTTACTAATTTGTCGGCTGTGCCATGAAACATAAGAGTTGGAGCCGGAGCTTGCTCTCTCCATTTTACCTTGCCTTGTTTCGAAAGTATTGCTCCGGAGAAAGATATTATGCCGCCGTATTTGAAACTTTCCGGCAGCATTTCTGACGATTCTAATTTATTAGCTAAAATATAATCTGCCTGTAAAGCTGTTATTGCACCGGCACTACTTCCACATAAGACGATGTTTTTAGGATTTATGTTAAGAACTTTACTGTTGTTTATCAAGTAGTTAGTAGCAGAATAGACATCTTCTACAGCCATCGAAATTGCTTTTTCCAATGGTTTGTGATTTAGCGGACCTAATTTTGTTACGCCTTTTAATCCTAATCTGTAATCGATGGCGGCAACGACATAGCCATGTTCTGTAAGCATATTATAGTATTCTACGTGAGTACTTTCATTTCTGGCACCGGAGATAAAGCCGCCGCCAAAGATAAACATTACACAAATGCTGTCGGAAGACATCTTCTCCGGTTGATATATATCCATGTATAATTTTTCGCCGTCTTTTTCAGCAAAGAGAAAAGTGGCAACATCTTGGCAATATATTGAAGATGCTATAAACAGTGCTAGTAATAAAGAAAAAATTTTCGTTTTCATTAATCTTTTGTTTTTATGATTTTAATTTTCTGACAATCAACTGTCCGTTGATATAATCTACCACAGTTATTTTTTCATCTTTATCAATCCAGCCTCCTTCCGACATAGCGTCGAAGACATCGTCTTCTACAAGTATTTTGCCGGCAGGTCTTAAAACAGAATGAGCAACACCTTGTTTGCCAATAACTTTTTCATATTGTTTATTTGCAAAGCTATAGCCGTCATTAGTATTTTGAACATCTTTAAGAGCAATATTGATAAGTTTATTATTTGTAGTGAGTAATTTTTTGCCTAAGATAATAGATAATATGAATGCTGCCGTTGATGCGACTACGACTATTAGCAAAGCTTTTCCTAAAAGTGTAAAATCAGATGTTTCGAGTTTAAGACCGTTGTTTGGAACTAAAGCGAAAGCTAAACCTGTGATTATTGCAATGATACCTAAAACTCCGCATACGCCGAAGCCGGGTATGACAAATATTTCCAATGCCAATAATATGATGCCGAGTATAAATAAGATAATTTCCCAATACTCTGCCAAGCCGCCGGCATAAAGCGGAAAGAAATACAGACATGCGCCGAGTATAGCTATAGCAAGCGGGAAGCCGATGCCTGGTGTTTGCATCTCAAAATATATGCCGCCAACAATCATCATAATAAGTAATCCGCTAATTATGGGATTGATAAGAAAATTTATGATTTTGTCTAAAGGAGAAAGCGTTTGAATTATAATTTGTGGGTTGTTGAGATTGGCTTTTGTGATAACTTCTTCAATATTGTCTGCTTTACCTTCGCAGAAACAGTTTAAGATAGCTTCATCTACAGTAAAAGTAAGCACTTTGCCGGAATCTGATAAGTTGGGAATAAATACGTCAGGGTCGACCATGGCTTCGGCGATTTTTGGGTCTCTGCCTTTAGCTTCGGCTGTTGAACGCATCATAGAGCGCATAAACGACTGATATTTATCAGGCAGAGCTTCGCTATTTTGGTTTACAACGGTGGCAGCTCCGATGTTAGCACCCTGTCGCATGTAAATGCTGTCGCAGGCGATGGAAATTAAAGCACCGGCAGAAGCTGCATTGTTGTCAATAAAGACATATACAGGAATACTGCTGTTTAAAATCTTCGTCCTTATAGAATCTGCATCGCCTAAAGTGCCACCGTAAGTGTTGAGGTGAAGCAATATAAGGTCGGCACCCTTTTGTCGCGCTTCTTCAAATCCGAGTTTTACCTTCCTCCATGTCGGAGGAGCTATTTCGTCCATGATATCTATTACATAAACAGTACTTCTATGCTTCTCATCTTGTAAAGTGCTGTCGACTTTTAAAGCACAACTGCCGCAAAACAGCAAAAAGAAACCACAGATAAATATCATTAAATGCTTGATGTTCATACGCTAAAAATTTTTACAAAGATAGATATTTTTTTTAGTTGTAAAGATTTGTTAGGTTCATTATTATGATTTTAGAAATTATTTTTCAAAATAAACTATCTTTGCATCATTGATTTGAATGCTTGAGTTAATCATCAAGTTTAATTTTTAGAATTACTTTTTAAGATGAAATTATTAAGAATATTTATTTATTTGCTGATTATAAGTTCATTATATGGCTGTGCCAAAGATGTTGCACCTTCCGGTGGTCCTAAAGATACAACTCCGCCTAATGTTGTGGAAGCTATGCCTCCGAATAACAGCACAAATTTTAATGCTAAAGTTATTTCTATCACTTTTGATGAATATATCACTTTAAAAAATGTAAAGAGTAAATTGATGATTTCGCCGCCTTTTAAAGAAGAACCGGAAATCACTAATAAAGGTAAAAAGGTGATTATCAAATTAAAAGAAGAGCTAAAGCCTAATGTTACTTATAATTTTTATTTTGATGATGCTATCGTAGATTATAATGAAGGAAATCCAATAAAGAATTTTTCATATATCTTTTCAACAGGTGATTTTTTGGATACTCTTTCTTTTAAGGGAAATATTATAGATGCTTATACGCTGCAACCTGTAGAAGATTGTATTATAGCTCTTTACGCTAATCTTGCGGATTCTGCTTTTAGAACTTCTGTGCCATATTATATAACAAAAACAGATAAACAGGGAAATTTTACATTTAATTATCTACAAGATACTTTTTATAATATTTACGCTTTGAAAGACCTTAATAATTCAAGAACTTTTGATTTGATAACTGAAAGTATTGCTTTTACAGATTCTGTTTTAAGTATAAAAGATTCGATGTTTGTAAATCTTAAACTTTTTACGGAGGCAGATACCATACAGCAAATTGTAGATAAAAAAGTTTTGCAACTTAATGAAGCTCAGATAGTTTACAAACTTCCTCCTACAAATCCGGAAATAAAATTTTATAATAAAATTCCGGAGGATTACGATATAATATTTAACAAGACTAAAGATACCGTTAAAATCAGAACTAAAGGTGCCGATACTTTGTCTGTTATCGCTTATGATAATTCAAAAGTTATAGATTCTTTAACTGTTGTTGTTGATAGTGAGAAACTTAGAAGCAAAAATGTTCTTACTATACTTCCATCTTTTGCAACAAAACAATATTATAAAACAGAGCTGTATTTGAATTTTAACAATCCGATAGATACGATGTTTGTCGATTCTATCAGGTCAATTATTACTGTTGATACTATCGTTGATACAACATATTTTAAAATTTTGTTTACAGACAGTTTAAATCTTAATGTTAAAATAGATTGTGTTCCTGAGCCGAAGACAAAATATGCGTTTTATCTTGCAGATTCTTCTTTAATCGATATATATGGTTTATACAATAAAGATTTTTCGTGCGTTATGACGACATTAGATGAAGATGCTTTTGGTGGTATTATTATCAATATTGTTGTTGATGATGAGCATGTTGGTGAATCTTTTGATGTGATTTTAGATATTGTCGGCAAGAATAATGTGGCTGTTGAGAGTGTTTCGCTACATTTGATGGATAGTGTGCAGGTAAAGGTTCCGATGTTGTCTCCGGCGGAATATTCTGTGAGAATTGTGTATGATTGTGATGCCGATGGCAAATGGACAACCGGCGATTATAGAACAAAACGGCAGCCGGAGAGGGTAGAATATCCGAAGAAAATTGCGGTTAAAAGCAAATGGGAAGTAGAAGAGACCATAAAAATTGGTACACCGACAATTTTGCGTTAGAATTTTACGCTTTTGCTAATGTGAAGATGCTAATCTGCATGTTTACGCCTGTTTTCAATAAAGCTGTTATTGCTGCTTCTAACGTGGCTCCTGTCGTTAGTACATCATCAACAATTAAAATGTGCTTGTTGCTCAGAAAATCGGGATTGACAACTTGAAAGCTGTCTAATGTGTTGAGGTATCTTTCTTCCCGGCTTTTCTTTGTTTGGGTTTTTGTGGCTTTTACTTTTTGTAAATTGTCCGCAATGGGGATACCTGTTATTAGTGAAATACCTTTGGCAATCATCTCGCTTTGATTGTATCCACGTTTTTTTAGCTTGCTTTTGTGTAATGGAACAGGCATTAAAATATCTACTTCAGAATAATAGTTTTTGAGTTGCTTGCCGGCAATTTTGCCTAAGTAAATTCCTATATCAGGACGATTTTTATATTTTAAATTGTGCATCAGAGATTGTACAGAGCCGTGTTTGCTAAAATGAAGCAATGACGTTGCCTGATAAATATAAACTCTGCCATAGAATACTTGCTCAACTTCGTTGTCTACGACTTTGTGGAAATTGGTGAAAGGTAAATTGAACTTGCAATAATCACAAAGCATTTTCTCATGCTCATACAAAGGAGTGCCGCATCCATGGCAGGTCTCAGGAAAGAATAAATCGAAAATATTTTTCAGCCACATTTTATTGTTAATCACGAAAATTTAAAAATGTCCGGTGTTTTTAACAATATTTATGAAATTAAAAATCTTGCTTGTTTTTTTCGTATTTTAGCGAGCTAAGCATAGAAGATTTCACGTTGATGGTAAAACTCCATTGTTTCTGATAGCCAAACGGTACCCAGTTAAAACTCATCTCCCAACAATGTAAATCTCTGTATACAGATAAGTTAGCATAAGTAAAGTCGTTGTTGATGATGTCGTATTTTAAGTCGTAATTTATTTTCCATTTAGGAGTTATATAAACTAAACCCGATAAGTCGACAGTACCTATTTGTGTGAATTTTTTTTCATATTCATTATCAGCAATTTTTGTATTATTGATAACATAATTGTAGGTAAAGCCTATTCTCATGTTCCATTGATTGTCCCAATCAAAATAATTTTCGGTATTTTCGATGAGATTTTGTTCGTCTGTAGGTTTGTTTGTGCCTTTTTTATTTTTGAAAGTATTGTTGTTGAGGGAGTAAGAGAAGCCCACGCTCCATGTTTGTGTTGGTGGTACGAACAACCTTTTTTCTGTTTCCCAGATAAATTTATTTATACTTTGACCTTTTGCATTAGTTGCATAAGGACTTAATCTTGTGGAATAATTTATATTAAGTCCTGTGACAATAGAAGTTCTGCCGGATATAGAAAGCGGCGACCAGTTAACAGAGTCTTTGGCGATGTCGTAGCCTGTGGATAAGCTCAGGCTTTCTATAAGTTTAATCTTTTTAGTGCCGGTCACAGTGTCATTTTTCGAGCGGACTTTAATTTCTAAAGAGTTGCCTACGCTCATTGAAACTAACCCCGACCTGCCATCTGTTGGTGTGCCGTACAGAGAGTTGTAGTCGTTTGAATTTATGCCGTCAAAGATAGAATATTTTACGGAGTCATAATTTTTATCTAAGTAATAATCGTAATAATTCCAGAAAGGTGTTCCGAAGTCCGGGGTGTATTTAAAAGATACAGATGGTGTTAATACGTGGCGCACGGCTTTTAAATAACCCTTTTTAAATTGCATCATGCCATATAAAGTTGTTGATAATGAAGTGCTTACATTAAAATCGCGAGCTGTTTTGAAAGCGTATAATTCGTTAATATTAAGTTGAGGTACTATAGTATCGCCATTGTTGTAAATGGTATCATGTTGATAATCAATATCTAAATATTTAGAGTACCATCTTTCAGTGTAATTTGCGGTAATATCCCAAATGATGAACTTAAATATTTTAGTGTTGAATTTAACAGGGATAGTATGCTTAACGCCGTTTTTCATTTTATCCAAGATATTTTCTTTAAACAACAGGGTGTCAACAGAGGTAATTTCATTTTTGCCGACCATTGTATATGAGAAGTTTATTTTTTCGTACCAACGTTGTCCGCCGATTTGCTTTTTTCTTTTGAATGGGAATATTTTACTTGAAGATAGGGAGAAACTTGGTAAGGTGAAAGTCATGCTGCGGTTCAGAGTGTTTTGCGAGTGTCCCATGTTGAGCGACAAGTTCAGTTTGTTATTTGCAAATGATGTTTGATAAGCGATACTTGATTCAAAAGTATTTTTCAAATAATCAGTAGTATTAGAGGGGTTTGTTTTGTTAAAGCCACTTGTGACAAAGTTGACATTTGCGCTGAAATTGCTGTTAGGGCGGGCTTTAGCATCTTGTTTGTGCGACCATGCAATTTTGAAGTTGTTTGATGAGGAGTAGCCGCTTGTTCCTCTGATGCCGGTTTTGGTATTTGCAAAACTGAGAGCAAAACTTCCGCTGTATTTATATCTTTTGCTATATTTCAGTGTGGGTTTCACAGCCCAGCTTCCGCGAGAGTAAATGTCACCAAGAAGTTTTAAGGTAAGATAATCGTTGATATTCCAAAAATAGCCGCCATCTTGCAGGAAAAAGCCTCTCTCGGTTGAGTTGCCGTAAGACGGCATCACAAAGCCGGTTGTGTTGATGTCATCTTTTAAAGGGAACATGGCAAAAGGAACGCCGAGCGGCATCGGTATGTCCTCAATTTCCAAATATGTTACTCCGGTTACTATTTTATCGTCAGGTATGACCTTCCCCTTATTAAAGCGAAATTGGAAATGCGGATGGTCTAAGTCGCAGGTCGTATATGCACCACCAACTAAATTGGTGACGTTGTCATCGAATTTTTTAACCGTTTCGCCATGTAGATAGCCTTCGCCTTGTTGGGTGATGACATCAGTAATGTAACCTTTACCGGTGTTAAAATTGTATTTGATGGTTTTTGCTCTAAACTCTTGCTCGCCGTCTTTTAATTTGGGATTTTGCTCTAATTGTCCCGAAGCTCCAATTATGCCTTTGGCAAAAAGTACCATACTCTTCATGTCTATTTCTGCATAACCTGATTCAAGATGTATGCCGTCTCCATAATCTATAACACAATTGTTGATGAGGTAAATTTTTTTGTTGATGAGGTCTACTATCATAGTGTCTGAAGATTTACTTTTGATGATGTCCTCAATAACTGATTTTTTTTCCGGTTTAGGTTGGATAACAGTGGAGTTGGGCTTATTTTTATTGAAAGTCGAATCAAGTTTGTTAAAAAAAGCAGAGTCGACTATTGACGAAAAAGTTGTATCATTAATACTAAGCAGGCTGTCGTTTGGCGTTAGAATAGTGTCAATAAAAATTTTTGGTATGGAATTTGCGGTGTCAGTTACGCTTTGTGCCAAAGTAATGTTGACGTTAATAAACAAAGAGAATACTAACACAAGAATGGTGATAAAATATTTTTTATTTCCTTTTACTTTTGTCAATTTACAGTATCTTTACAAACTTACTTAATGGCATTAGAATCAATTAATATACAAAGGTACATATTTTTGTTATGAAACGAATTATTTTTTATTTTAGTCTGTTGGTTTTTTTGTTTTTTAGCAGTAAATATGCCTGTTCTCAAGAGGCTAACGGTTATAGAATTAAAACCGTGGTCATAGATGCCGGTCATGGTGGAAAGGATCCGGGGGCATTATACGGTAAAATAAAAGAAAAAGATGTCACTCTCAGCATAGCTAAAAAGCTCGGAAACAAGATAGAGACTGAATTTCCGGATGTCAAAGTTATATATACACGAGATAAAGATGTTGCCGTGGAATTGTATCGAAGAGCCAACATTGCCAACAAAAATCATGCGGATTTATTTATCTCCATTCATTGTAATGCGGCTAAGTCAACAGAGGCTTCCGGTACCGAAACATGGGTAATGGGCTTACATCGTTCTAAGGAAAATCTTGAAGTTGCCAAGTTGGAAAATGCTTCTATCCTTTTAGAAGATAATTATGAAGATAATTATGAGGGCTATGACCCTAATTCTCCTGAAAATACTATCATCTTTTCTTTGTTCCAAAATGCTTATTTAGACCAAAGTTTGACATTTGCATCTTCTATACAAGAAAATTTTGCTAATTCCAAACTTAACAACAGGGGTATCAGACAAGCAGGCTTCTTAGTGCTGTATAAAGCTGCAATGCCGAGCGTTTTAATAGAAACAGGTTTTCTTTCCAATCAAAAAGATAGAGATTTTTTGTCAAGTGAGAATGGAAAAAATATAATTGCAGCATCTATTTTTAAGGCATTTAAAAGTTATAAAATAGAAGTGGAAACTGTCAATAACAGAGTAGATAAACCTGTTGTTACCCATAATATTGATGATGCAGACAGCGCGGCAGTTAATGTAACTCCAAATACGTCTTCAAATTCTATAGAATACAAAGTGCAATTCGCTACTTCTGATAAAGAAATCAATATAAAAGATAAGAAGTATTCTAAATTGAAGAATATTTCTTATTATAAGCAAAATGGGCAATATAAATATACAGCAGGTTGCTTTTATACACGAGATGAGGCACTTACTTATAGAAAAGAGGTTATAAAATGCGGTTTTAGAGATGCTTTTGTTGTGGAATTTAAAAATAATAATAGAATAAAATGATTAAAAATTAAAAATGATGGAAGAAACAGCTGTTACATTTTGGGAAAAAGTAAGCAAATTCGTTTCTGATGTGTTGTTGGCTAATGTACCTCGTATTATTGTTGCATTAATAATCTTATGGATTGGTTTTAAACTTATTAAATGGTTGATGAAAGTACTTACTAAGGTGTTTAACAAGCGTAATGTTGACCCTTCTTTGCAATCTTTCTTGAAACCGGTTATCAGCATTTCGTTGAAAATTTTGCTTGTACTGACTATCATGGGTATGATAGGCATTCAGGCAACTTCTTTTATTGCCGCTTTAGGTGCTGCCGGACTTGCTGTCGGCATGGCTCTACAAGGAACTTTGCAGAATTTCGCAGGCGGAGTTATCATTTTGTTACTCAAACCTTTTAAAGTCGGTGATTATATAGAGCAAGGGTCTTACAGCGGCACTGTTAAATCTATAAAAATATTTAGCACCATTTTAGTAACTCCTGATAATAAGATAGTTATTATTCCTAACAGCCAATTGGCAACTAATTCTCTGATAAATTATACCGAAGCAGGAGAAAGGAGAGTCGATATTAGTGTCGGTATCGCTTATGGACAATCTGTAGATAAAGCAACCGGAGTCCTTATGGAACTTGCTAAATCTCATAAGTGCGTTCTGCAAGACCCCGCACCGATTGTAGCTGTAATTGCTCTTGCTGATAGTTCTGTAAATCTTCAATTACGCGTATGGACGAAAACAGATGATTACTGGACAGTTAATTTTGATTTGAATAAATCTGTATATCAGTCTTTTAATGAAAATGGAATTGAAATACCATTTAATCAATTGGAAGTTCATGTAAAAAATAATTAATTATGGACGCAGAAGAAAAGAATATAGAAAAAAAGAATAGCAAGAAGAAAAGTGGTGGAGAGCTATATTTAATATTAGCCGTAATTGTCATTCTCGTGGCGCTATTGATAGGTCAACGTTTTTATTTTGCTAAAAGTTTTGATAGAGCTTTAGCAGCTTATGTGGAAAACGTCAACAAAAAATGCCCTTCAATGCTTGATGAAGATACTCGTCTTGATAACGTTTTTGTAATACCCGGTAATGCCCTTCAGTATAATTATACTATGGTTAATATGGTTAAAGATTCTGTAGACGTTGATGCTTTTAGTACAAAAATGGATGCTGTAATGCTCAATTTTGTTAAAAATGATGATGATTTTGATGCGTTAAAGAAAAAATTGGTGACGATAAATTACACTTATCATGATAAGTATGCCAATATTCTGACAAATATAAAAATTACGCCTGAAAGGTATAAATAGGGTGGTGTTTTTAGAATTGTGTTAAATGGTGTTTTTGCTTAGCATATTAGTCGACCATTGCCTGTTCTGCTATTTTAAGAAACATTTTGGCACCGATGTCAATAAGTTCATCGGGGAAGTTATATTCTGGATTATGCAGAGGTTTGCAATTTTCGCCGGAGCCGATGCCAAAAAAGCCACCATGCCATTTGAGGCAATAGTCGGCGAAGTCCTCAGACCAGCGCATAGGTTCGGGTAAACTTTCTGTCGTCATATTTAATTCTTTTGCAGCGGCTTTCACTATGTCAACACACACATCATCGTTTTCTAAGGCATTGAATTTATCTTGAAAATCATAGCTGACTTTGAGAGAATATTTGTTTGCAAGTTGTTGTAATTCAGATGTTACATTATTTATCAATTCCGACATGCCTTTGTTTGTGAAAGAGCGTAAAGTAAGCATAACGTTTGCATCACCGGCGGCGGTTCCAAAAGCTATTTCTCCAATATTTACGTGAATTACCGTAATTTGTTTAAAATTGCTGATGTCGTCATTTTTGAAGCTGTCAAGAGCCAAGATAAAATCTGCGACAGCTTTTGCCGGATTGATGCCGTTTTCGGGATAAGCTGCATGAGCTTGTTTACCCTCTAATTTAGCGATAAATCCTGTTGAAGCAGCGGCAAAAGTGCCGTACTTAAATAAGATATTTCCGAGATGGTAGCCGGGTAAGTTGTGTAATCCGAATATATAATCAACATGCAGATTTTGCAGTACTTTGGATTGTAATATCTTTTTTGCGCCATTGCCGGTTTCTTCTTCCGGCTGAAAAATTAAGATGATGCTTCCGGTTTCAGGACGATTGCCGGATACAATATATTCAGCAAATTGTAAAAGAATTGCCGTATGTCCGTCATGTCCGCATCTGTGTCCGGATGGAAGTGCATCTATATCAGTGCGAAAGGCAATATTTTTACCTTGCTTCTTTCCTTTGAAAATAGCTATAACGCCGTGACCGTCTTTAATATCGGAAGTTAAAATATCCGGGTGATATATTTGTAACTTCTTGATTATCAATTCAACAGTTTTATATTCTGTACCTGAAACTTCAGGGTTATCAAATAGATTATGTCGTATTTCGATAGAAGTCATATCAGCAATAATAAAATCTTGTAGAATACCTCCGCAAGGAAGATTTATTTATGATTAGGAAAGAAACGTTTGTAGCCAATCAGCAGCCAAAACATACCTATAGTTATGGCGGAGTCGGCGACATTAAAAATCGGGCGGAAAAATTCAAAATTTTGTCCGCCGACAAACGGAAACCAGTCGGGATAAGTGCTTCGGATAATGGGGCAATATAACATATCAACAACCTTACCGTGAAAAAACGAGGCGTATCCGCCGGCATCGGGTAACAAGGTTGCTACGGTAACCGGTGTGCTTTCGCTAAAAATTACGCCATAAAATACGCTGTCTATTATATTACCGAGAGCACCGGCAACAATCAGCGACAGACACACGATAAGCCCTGTCTTTGTTGTCTTTCTTTTAGTTATCTGGAAGAGATAAAATAAGATTAATATAACGGCGATGATACGTATAGCTGTAAGTATCAGTTTACCTGCATCGCCGGCAAACTGCATGCCGAAAGCCATACCATTATTTTCGATAAAATATAGCTTTATTCTTTCTCCAATAATATTGAACTCTTGTCCAATTCGCATATTAAGCTTGACCCAAAACTTAAAAACTTGGTCTACAATAAGTATGGGAAAAATTATCAATAATACTTTTTTCAAAACAAATTATTTTGGTTTTTGATTCTTTTTAGCTTCGATGCTTAAAGTAGCGTGAGGTACAGCTCTCAATCTTTCTTTAGAAATAAGTTTACCTGTTTCTCTGCATATACCGTAGGTGCCGTTTTCTATACGAACTAAAGCCATTTCGAGACTTTCAATAAACTTTTGTTGTCTTAGAGCGAGCCTTCCGTTTTCTTCTTTTGACAATACAGTCTGACCTTCTTCTAAAACTTTAAAAGTTGGCGAAGTATCGGCAGTATCACTGTCGCTTGTTCCGCTGAAAGCTTCTCTAAGCATATCAAGGTCTTTTCTTGCGCTGGCTAACTTTTCCTCTATAATTACACGAAACTCTTCGAGTTCTTCTTTTGTGTATCTTTTTTTCTCAGTATCTTCCATAATCAACAAAATTAGATTTTACTTATTAAGATGTTAACAAACAAGTCATTATATAAATCAAGCTCTATTTTTTTATCACTATTTATTGATTTAACAAATGATAAATTGCCTATTAAAGTTTCCGAACAAATGTATGAATAATATTTTGAAATAACATTAAAAATGACATCTGACTTTTCAACAACTAATGAGATTTTGTCAGTAACATTATAGTCGTTATCTTTTCTCAGGTTTTGAATACGATTAACTAATTCGCGGGCATAGCCTTCTGCCAATAAGTCTTCGGTAATTTCAATATCTAAAGCCACCGTTAGAGTGCCTTCATTTTGTACAACCCAACCCGGAATATCTTGAGTTGATATTACTACATCATCTTTGGTTATTTCAACAATAGTATCGTTGATATGTATTGACACCGAATTATCTGCTTCTAACTCTGATATTTGACTTTGCGATAATTTAGTAATTTCGTCAGCAATGACTTTCATTATTTTGCCGTATTTAGGACCTAAAGTTTTAAAATTCGGCTTGATATTTTTTGTCAATATGTTATTATTACCTTTAAGAAAGATTATTTCTTTTACGTTGACTTCTGCGAGGATTAAATCTCTGACCATATTAGTTTGTTCGATAAAATCATCGGAAGTTGCGGGTATCATAATTTTACTCAAAGGTTGACGAACTCTGTTGTTTGTACGTTTTCTGAGAGCGAGTACCATAGAAGAGATGGTTTGAGCGAGTTCCATTCTTTTTTCAAGTTTTTTGTCTATGAAATTTTGGTTTGCAACAGGGAAATCGGTAAGATGTACGCTTTCGGCATTTTCTTTATGTGAGATATTGTTAAGGTCGCAGAATAGCCGGTCGCCGTAGAATGGTGCAATCGGGCAAATAAGTTTAGCTACCGTATTCAGGCATGTATACAGTGTTTGGTAAGCTGATATTTTATCTTCGTTATAGTCGCCTTTCCAGAATCTCCTGCGGCAGAGGCGTACGTACCAATTAGACAAATGGTCACAGACAAACTGCTGAATAGAACGTCCGGCTTTGGTAGGCTCATAGTCGGCAAGACTTTCGTCTACTTCTGTGATAAGAGAATTTAGCTCGGATAATATCCATCTGTCTATTTCGGGGCGTGAGCTAAATTCGATGTCCGGTTCGGCGTATGTAAAGTTGTCTATATTAGCATATAAAGCGAAGAAAGAATAGGTATTATACAGAGTTCCGAAGAATTTTCTTTGTGTTTCAGCAACGCCGTCCACATCAAATTTGATGTTATCCCACGGCTGAGCATTGGTAATCATATACCATCGGGTAGCATCAGCGCCGTATTTTGATAGAGTTTGGAACGGGTCGATAGCGTTTCCGTAGCGTTTAGACATTTTATTGCCGTTTTTGTCGAGTACTAATCCGTTAGAGACACAGGTTTTGTAAGAAACAGAGTCGAAGCACATTGTTGCTATTGCGTGTAATGTATAGAACCAACCTCTTGTCTGGTCAACACCTTCGGCGATGAAATCTGCAGGAAAAGCACCATTTAACAAATTATCGGCAGTACCTTTAGGAGCTTTTTCAAAAGGATAATGATATTGAGCAAAAGGCATAGCACCGGAGTCAAACCATACATCTATCAGGTCGCTTTCACGTTTCATCGGCTTGCCGGAAGGAGAAACCAAGATAATATCGTCAACGAAAGGACGGTGCAAGTCTATTTTATCATAATTTTCTTTTGAAAAATCGTTTGGTACAAAATCTTTATAAGGATTTTCTTTCATCACGCCGGCGGCAATAGATTTGTTAATTTCTTCTATAAGTTGTGCTATAGAAGAGATACAGATTTCTTCTTTACGGTCTTCGGTCATCCAGATTGGCAAAGGAGTTCCCCAGAAGCGGGAGCGGCTCAAGTTCCAATCTTGCAAATTTTCGAGCCAGTTGCCAAAACGTCCGCTGCCGGTAGATTTAGGTTTCCAATTTATGGTGTCGTTAAGTGCTATCATTCTGTCTTTTGCGGCAGTAGCTTTAATAAACCACGAATCGAGCGGATAGTAAAGTATAGGCTTGTCTGTTCGCCAGCAATGCGGATAGTTGTGAATATGTTTTTCTATTTTGAAAGCTTTATTTTGATACTTAAGCATTACACAGATGTCAATGTCGAGGGTAGGGTCTTTGTCTGTAAGGTTCGGGTTGTAAGCATTTTTGACGAATCTTCCACTATATTCTTTGTAACGGTCTACGTCCACGAACTTTTTAACATATTCGGGGTCTAAGTCTTCTATCAGAAAGAATTTACCTGTCAAGTCGACCATAGGGCGTTTGTTTCCGTCTTTGTCTATAAGCAGCATGGGAGCGATGCCGGAAGTTGCGCCGGCTTTAGCGTCGTCAGCACCGAAAGTTGGAGCGATGTGTACAATGCCGGTGCCGTCTTCGGTAGTGACAAAGTCGCCGAGGATTACTCTGAAAGCGTCTCCGTCAGGTTTAATCCATGGGATAAGTTGTTCATATCTGGCACCTTCAATGTCTTTGCCGGTAAAAGTGTTAACTATTTTATAAGGTATGATTTTATTTTCGGGTTTATAAGCGTCTAAGTCTAAATTTTCGCCCTGTGCATTGAAATAACTCGGCAACAAATCTTTTCCGATGATAACACAAATCTTTTCTAAAGAATAAGGATTTAAAGTTTCTACTTGATAATAGGTTATTTTAGCACCTACAGCTAAAGCTGTGTTTGATGGCAAAGTCCACGGAGTTGTTGTCCATGCTATAAATGCGAGTGGGAGGTTTGTTTTGTTGAACAAGAATTTCGATTTTTCATCACGGATGACAGAGAATTGTACTGTAGCAACAGTATCTTTAACATCTTTGTAGCAGCCGGGCTGATTAAGTTCGTGAGAGCTTAGACCGGTGCCGGCAGCCGGAGAATACGGCTGTATAGTGTAGCCTTTGTAAAGCAAGCCTTTTTTATACAACATGCCAAGCAGATACCAAAGAGTTTCTATGTACTTGTTGTCAAAAGTGATATAAGGGTCGTTGATGTCAACCCAATAGCCCATTTTGACTGTGAGGTCGTCCCACATATCCTTGTATTTCATCACTTCGGAGCGACAAGCTTTATTGTAGTCTGTAACAGATATTTTTTTGCCTATATCTTCTTTGGTGATGCCAAGGCTTTTTTCGACACCTATTTCGACAGGAAGACCGTGGGTGTCCCAGCCGGCTTTTCTTTTTACATAAAAGCCTTTCTGCGTGCGATAACGGCAGAAGATATCTTTGATAGTACGTGCCATCACATGGTGAATGCCCGGTTGTCCGTTTGCTGAAGGTGGTCCCTCATAAAAGATGAAAGAAGCGTTCTTCTCGTTTTTCTTTAAAGATTTCTCAAAGATAGTGTTTTCTTGCCAAAATTCTTGTATGGAATCTGCAACGTCAGTCAGGTTTAGTCCTTTATATTCAGGATATTTATTCATCGTCTCGATATATATGTATTTTAACTTGCAAAGATATAAGATATTTTGAAGATACGGAGATTTATGGATAAAAAAATACGGAGAAAAATTAGCCGGATAGATTCATTAATCTACCCAAATAATTTCTGTTCAAAACCGTAAATGAATTTTATTTTCATTAATTTTGCATTTTTAAAAACCATTAAAAATCATATTATGAAAATTTTTTTTACTATCTTATTATTAAGTATTTTTCTAAGTATTAGTGCGTTATCACAAACGACTATATTAAACACGAGTTTTGAAGGTCCCGGCTTTGATGAAGGTTGGACAACAGGCGTTTCTCAAGCTATTACAGAAACACCTGAAGATTATCCCGCCGGTTTACAGCCATGGGAAGAATGGTCGCTGACCGATGATGCAGGCTTTGGCTATGTCCATTCGGGTGATTCAGCTGCTTGGATAGGAGGAACATTATATCTCGAAAACACCCACGACTGGCTGATGACACCTCAAATTACCGTCCCAAATGAAGATGAAACCCTAATTTATTATTGGTTATGGTATCATTCTGAATATACGTATGTAAATAAATTTTATATAATGATTTATGATTGCGACAATTCAACATGGGAACAAGGTTATTTGTTGGAAAACGCTTTTAATTCTCCCCTACACTACGTTGAAGAATATACCTTCGATTTAGCACCATGGAAAGGGAAAAATATTAAAATCGCTTTCGTCAAAAATGGAACCTATCAAATGGCAATGGACGATATAAGAGTTATATGTAATCCGACATCAGGTATTTCAGATATAGTAAATACTCAAGTTGCAATTTATCCTAATCCCGCAAAAAACATTATAAACATAAAACTTGAAAAAATTCCTCTTGATAACAGACTGCAAATCACAGATATTTCAGGAAAAACAATGTTGTTGAAAACTATCACAAGCAATACTACTGAAATAGATATTAGCAGTTTAAAAAGTGGAATCTATTTTGTCCGGATAGGAAATATCACAAAAAAATTGATGGTAGAACATTAGTACCTGCGGCACGCTATGTATATGAATCTAAATTACCGGCTACCAAGCTATTGTCCCTGACGGAACAAAGCATGTTTATGGAAAAAATTGCTGTTTATCAATTACAAACAAGCGACCCATACAAACATGCGACCCCTACGGGGTCGTTGGCAGCTGTGTCATAAATTTCAGGCTATAGATATGTGACCCCTACGGGGTCATGTC
>Ga0265294_10001949_pt1 | contig 27277 bp, 26 predicted proteins | sample MunlanPumphouse3_FD_192504 | JGI IMG/M metagenome (GOLD analysis project Ga0265294, IMG submission 192504) | Groundwater microbial communities from a municipal landfill in Southern Ontario, Canada - Pumphouse #3 | ecosystem: Environmental > Aquatic > Deep subsurface > Groundwater | place...
AGTGTTATATGGTGTCTCTCCTGATATTTTGTTGCAAAAAGACGATTCTGTAAGAATTAGTAATTTGTTTGACTTCCGGGAAAAAGAAATGGTGTCTATCTGGGGTGCGGTAAAAAAACCTGGAACTTATAAACTGATAGAAAACATTACCATCAAAGATTTGGTTTTTAAAGCAAAAGGTTTTAAAGAAATGGCGTCAACAGATTCTGTGGAATTAATCCGTATTATCAAGGATCCTCAGATGTTGAAAGAAACTGATGTCAAAACAATCGTAAAGAAATTCAAGCTTGATAAAAATTTGAATTTTAAAGATGGTGAGGGTGATTTCCTGCTTCAAAATGGGGATCAGGTAATTGTACGTACTATTCCCGGATATGAAGATGTCCGTATGGTTCGTATCGATGGAGAAGTTTTACAACCTGGTAAATATAATATTATTAACAAAACGGAAAGAATCTCTGATCTGGTGAGACGTGCCGGTGGATTTACAAATTATGCCTATCCTTTAGGTGCTTATTTGATTCGTTATGAAAAAACAAGTGGTGTAGAAAATATCCTTAAACAAAAGATGGTCGATAATGCGAAACGTCAGTTGGAGTCAAAATCAACGAAAGAGATTGATGTCAATTTGCTCAAAGAAACAGGATCTAATGATATTGATGATGTTAAGGAAAAGCTTTCCGGCACAAAATCAGTTGATCAAATATTAGATTCTGAAGGAATTGTCGGTATAAATCTGAAGGAAATTATGAAGCATCCGGGTAGCAGTCAAGATCTTTATCTGGAAGAAAGTGATGTCATCTATGTACCTCGTGAATTACAGACTGTACGCGTGTTGGGTGAAGTGTTGTTCCCAACTTATGTGGGTTACGAAAAAGGTCTGTCACTGGGGGATTATGTAAGCAGTGCCGGTGGATTTTCGAATCGTGCCCAAAAAAGCAGGACTTTTGTACTTTACGCCAATGGAACAGCGAAAAGTACTACAAGTTTTCTTGGTATCAAGAATTATCCGCCGATAAGACCCGGATCTCACATTGTGGTTCCAGAAAAGCCGATTGAACTTAAAAACAAGGTATCAACTGCTGAAACTGTATCGATTTTGGGATCATTGGCAACGGTAGCAACATTGATTTATTCTGTATTAAGATAATTGTAAAATGAACGATAAAGAAATAAAAAATATGCCAGCCATAGATGAACGTATCACATTGCTGGAATTTCTGAAGGAGATGAAGGCTTTATGGAAACATCTTCTTAGTAAATGGAAGATCATACTTGTTTTCGGATTAGGGGGTGGTGCTATTGGCTTGGTAGCATCATTATTGATGCCGACTGAATACAAAGCACACCTTTCGTTTGCCTTAATAGATAATTCCGGTAGTGGTTCTGGTCTTGCTGTTTTGGCCTCTTCCTTTGGTCTTGGAAATTTTGGAATGAGTGAAGATGCTTTCAGTGGAGATAATTTGCTGGAAATCATTCAGTCCCGTTATGCAATTGAGAAGACCTTGCTTACTCCTGTAGATTATAAAGGGAAGAAGAAAAATTTGGTAGAAGTATATATCGATTTTAATAAATTGCGTGACGTATGGAAGGAAAGTAAAAAAGAAGTAGAATTACATACCTTATCTTTTCCTGTTGGTCAAAAACGAGAAAATTTTACCAGGGCACAAGATAGTGTGCTTTATACAATCTACTATGGCATTGTTAAATCCGGCTCATTATCGATAGCCAGGAAAGATAAGAAAATGGGGGTCGTTAATGTGGATTTTACAAGTGAAAATGAGATTTTCTCAAAGCTTTTTGTTGAGAAACTTATGGCTGAAACATATCAATTTTATACAGAAACCCGAACTTCTCAAACCAAAGCCAATGTCGAAATGATGCAGGCAAAAGCTGATTCAATTAAACATTTATATGAATCATCTCTTTACAAAAGTGCAACCTATTCACAAATCAATCTTAATGCTGCGATTCAAATAGCTGCTGTGCCTAAAATTAAACAGGAAAATGATGCTAAACTTTATGCTACTGTATATGCTGAGGTATTAAAAAATCTTGAAACCCTTAAATTAGATTTGGCTAGACAAACACCATTGGTTCAAATAATAGATACCCCGAGACTTCCTCTGGAAAAAAATCGTTTAGGTAAGGCGAAAGGTATAGTTCTGGGTGGCTTGATCGGTGGTTTGTTGATTGTGATATACTTATTGGCTGCACTTGCTGTCAAGAATAACATAAAAAATAAATAGATTTTTAGAGTTCTTGTTATAGCGATGAGGGCTTTAAATTGAAAAATGGGAGAAAGTATAAGAAATAAAGCCATTTATGGTGTAGGATGGAGTGCTGCTGATAATATTGCCAGTTCAGGAATAACTTTCTTAATCGGTTTGGTACTCGCCAGATTACTTTCTCCATCTGAGTTTGGAATTTTAGGAATGATAACGGTTTTTATTGCTGTTTCCAATTCTATAGTTGACAGTGGTTTTTCAAATGCCTTGATTAGAAAGATAGATGTAAAAGAAGTTGATTATAACACTGCTTTTTATTTTAATTTGCTTTTTGGGGTCGTCTTTTTTTTGATTCTGTTTTTTTGTGCGCCTGTCATTAGCCGTTTTTTTAAGGAACCAGTCTTAATTCCTGTTACTCGGGTAATGGGTAGTATTCTGATTATTAACGCTTTTGCTATTGTTCAAAGGACATTGCTGGTAAAAGATGTTAATTTTAAGACTCAGACTAAAATCTCGCTCATTGCGTCCGTAATAAGTGGCATTATTGGTATAGGTATGGCCATAGGAGGCTTGGGGGTATGGAGTTTGGTCGGGCAACAGATTTCCAGACAATTGTTAAATACGATTTTTCTATGGGCTTTTAGCACGTGGCGTCCTATCAGGGAATTTTCCATAAAGAGTTTTAAGGAACTTTTTGGATTTGGATCAAAATTAATGCTATCAGGGTTGATAGATACGGTTTATAAAAACATATACTATTTGATTATCGGTAAATTTTATACAGCTGCTCAATTGGGACAATATACCCGTGCTGAACAATTCAGTACCATTTTTGCAAGTAATCTAACAGGGGTGGTTCAACGTGTCAGCTTCCCTGTGTTAAGCAGTATTCAGAATGAACAAGATCGCTTGGAACAGGCTTACCGGAGAATCATTAAAATCACGATGTTGATTACATTTGCTTTGATGCTGGGTTTGGCCGCAGTCGCAAAGCCATTGATTCTGATTTTGATAGGTGAAAAATGGTTACCGGCTGTGACTTTCTTACAGATAGTTTGTTTTGCCGAAATGCTTTATCCTTTACATGCCATCAATCTGAACATATTACAGGTTAAAGGACGTTCGGATTTATTCCTTAAATTAGAAATCATAAAAAAAATTATTGCGATAGTTCCTATTTGTCTGGGAATATTTTATGGCATTGAAGTTATGCTTTTGGGAAGTGTTTTCACATCCTTTGTTGCTTTTTTATTAAATAGTTATTACTCATCCCGTTTGATCAATTATTCCACATGGGCTCAAATTAGAGATATACTTCCTGCGTTCATAATATCATTGGTAGTCGCTACAGCTATGTGGGGAATAGCACTTTTTAATTTTTCAGTTTGGATTACATTACCTTTGCAATGTCTTTTAGGTATTATAATGGCTTTTGTTATCTACGAAAATCTTAAATTACCAGAATATCTGGAGTTGAAAGAAATAGTGTTTTCGGTATTAAAAAGAAAATAATAGGATTTATGGATAAATTAAAACAAATCACAGTAACATCTCCGTTAATTCCACCATTGGAAGAATTTACTCCTTATCTTGAAGATATTTGGAAACGTAAATGGTTGACGAATAATGGATATTATCATAAAAAATTAGAGAAAGCCTTATGTGAATATTTGGACGTAAAATATCTGAGTTTGTTTACAAATGGGACATTGGCATTGATTTCAGCTTTGCAAGAGCTTCGTATTACTGGGGAAGTAATCACATCGCCTTATAGTTTTGTTGCCACCACTCACTCTTTATGGTGGAATGGAATTAAGCCAGTTTTTGTAGATGTAGAACCAAATACCTTTAATTTGGACCCGGAAAAGATTGAGGCGGCTATTACTCCAAGAACGACAGCTATAATGCCGGTGCATGTATATGGAAATCCTTGTAACACGGAAGAAATCCAGGCGATAGCAGATAAATATGGATTACGTGTCATTTATGATGCAGCCCATGCTTTTGGAGTGAAACAAAACGGAATTTCTATTTTAAATAAGGGTGATTTAAGTATTTTAAGTTTTCATGCCACAAAAACCTACTCTACCATTGAAGGAGGAGCGATTATTTGCCATGATGAAAAAACGAAACAGCGCATTGATTATCTGAAAAACTTTGGATTTGCCGGAGAAACAACAGTTGTGGCTCCGGGTATTAATGCTAAGATGGATGAAATAAGGGCTGCTTATGGTTTATTAAGCCTCAGATATGTGGACGATGCTATAAAAAGAAGAGGTGATGTGGCAGTCTATTATCGGGAAAATCTTAAAGATGTACCGGGTATAACATTTCTTGAGGATATGCCTGGCGTTCGTCACAATTATTCTTATTTCCCGATTTTTGTGGATGAAAAGCAATATGTAATGAGCCGAGATATTTTGTACCAGAAGATGAAGGAGGCAAACATATTTGGTCGAAGGTATTTTTATCCGTTGATAAGTACGTTTTCTACTTACAGAGGGTTAGAATCGGCAAAACCAGAAAATTTGCCGGTGGCAAATACCGTTGCAAACAGGGTGATTTGTTTGCCAATGCATCATGAATTGAGTAAGGATGATCTAAAACGAATAATAAATACTATTATTTGATTGCACTATGAAATTGGGTATAATGCAGCCTTATTTTATGCCATATATTGGCTATTGGCAGATGATAAGAGTTGTTGATAAATATATTGTGTATGATGATGTTCAGTTTATCAAAGGTGGATGGATTAATAGAAACAACATTATTGTGAATGGCAATATATTCATGTTCAATTTGATATTAGAAGGAGCCAGTTCCAATAAATTAATAAATGAAATATCAATTCATCGAAATCAGATCAAACTTCTAAAAACGATAGAAAATTCATATAGGAAAGCTCCTTATTTTGAATCTGTTTATCCGATTATTTGTAAAATATTTCAATATGAAGATATGAATCTTGCAAAATTTATCGGAAATAGTATTTTGGAAGTTTGTCGATATCTGAATATCGATACAGAAATAATTTATTCGTCAGGACTGGACAAAAACAATGAATTAAAAGGACAAGACAAAGTAATAAATATTTGTAAATTGTTGAATACCGATACTTATTTGAATGCAATTGGGGGTCAGGCACTTTATAACAAAGATACGTTTAAAAGCGAATCAATAGATTTGAAATTTTTAAAAAGCACCCTGTCAACTTACAAACAATTTAAGAATGATTTCATTCCGGCACTATCAATTATTGATGTGATGATGTTCAATTCGGTGGATGAAGTAAATGTTTTGTTGGATAATTATACTTTAGTCTAATGGATGTAATAGGTGGATATTTTGGTTTAGAGCTTCTTAATGGAAAGCATTTTCACGAAAAGGCTATAAAATTTAATTCAGCAAGAAATTGTTTTGAATATATTCTACGGACAAAACAATATACAAAAGTTTATATTCCATATTTCACATGCGAAGTTATGCTTGAACCTATCAAGAAGCTTCATATTGATTATGAATTTTACCATATTGATAAGCAATTAAAACCAACAAAAGCATATAAACTAAATGCTGCTGAAGCATTTCTATATATAAATTATTGGGGTTTAAAACAAAATGATGTTGAACAATTGGCTAAAATATATGGTAAACAGTTAATTGTGGATAATGCCCAGGCATTTTATGCAGAGCCATTGTTAGGTATTGATACTTTTTATTCTGCCCGAAAGTTTTTTGGAGTGCCGGACGGAGCGTATCTTTATACAGATATTATAGATGGTCATTTTGAATATGATAAGTCCTATGAAAGGATGGCACATTTGTTAAAAAGAATTGATTGTTCTCCAGAAGAGGGATTTGAGGATTTCCATATAAACGAGGACAAATTGATCAACAACCCGATCAAAAAAATGTCAAAATTAACAGATGCAATTTTATGTTCTATTGATTATGATCAAGTGAAACTAAAACGAATTGAGAATTTTATTTTTTTAGATTCTTATTTATCAAAAACAAACCGTTTAGGAATCCATCTTAATGACTATTTTTGCCCAATAGTCTATCCATACTTAGTAGCAAATGGAAAAGAAATTAAAAAAAGACTTATTGATAATAAGATTTATGTGGCAACTTATTGGCCAAATGTATTGGAATGGTGTGAAGACGTAGATTTTGATTTTCAATTAGCGCAAAATGTTGTTTCTTTGCCAATTGATCAGAGATATAGCATTGAAGAGATGAAAAATATTATAAACTTGATAATTAAAGATTAATGGAAAAATATAGTATTTTTTTACGTGCATTTGAGCCTGATGATTATTTATTAATCAACAAATGGCGTAATGATCCGTCCATTCAAAAATCTACAGGTGGGTTGATAAAGTACGTTTCATCTGAAATGGAAAAAGAGTGGGTTAAAGATAAAATGATGCATAACTCCATAGATCTTTATTTGGCCATTTGTCTTAATGATGATTCTAAAAGAATGATTGGTTATATTTCTTTGAATAATATTGATCACTTGAACAAAACTGCTGATGCCGGAGGTACTGTCATTGGTGAAAAGGATTGTCAAGACGGTTTTGCTTTATTTGAAGCGTTAAAGATATTGCTAGATTATGCTTTTAACCAATTAAATATTAATAGAATAACAGCTTCTTGTCTCCCCAGTCATTTTCTTGCACCGTACTCATTATCAGCATTTGGCTTTCAAAAAGAAGGAACGATGAGAGAGGCTATATACAAACATGGAGCATATCAGGATATGGACTTATATTCTCTATTAAGGAAAGACTATGACAAAATAGCAGAACAAGATGGATATAAGATTGCATCTATCATAAAACGTTGTAATCGTTATTCTAAAAATCGCTAGTATGAAGGCTTTCATATTTCCGGGACAAGGTTGCCAAAAAGAAGGAATGGGAAAAGATTTATATGATAGATTCTCTGAAGCCAAAGATTTATTTGAAAGAGCAAATGCCTATTTGGGACGTCGGATTACTGATGTTATGTTTAATGGCAACGAAATTGAATTAATGGAAACTAAGAATACCCAACCTGCAGTATTTCTTTATGAAGTAGTGCTGGCATCCATACAAAAAGATGTTGTCGCAGATTGTGTAGCAGGTCATTCGCTGGGAGAATTTGCCGCATTGGTTGTTAATAAGACCATCTCTTTTGAAGACGGTCTGAATTTGGTATTAAATCGTGCATTGATAGCGCAAAAAGTTTGTGAAAAATTTGAAACGGCAATGGCTGCCGTCATAGGATTTCCTGATAAATACATTCAAAAAAGGTTACAGGAAATCTCTGAAGAATCAGGTGAACCTATTTATTTTGCTAACTATAATGGCCCTGGACAAGTCGTTATTACCGGTTCAAAAAAAGGTATCCGGATAGCGTGTAAAACCTTTAGAGCGGAAGGTGCTAAAAAAGCGATTCAATTAGCTATTGGTGGGTCATTTCATTCTCCTTACATGGAAGAAGCAAGAGTAGAATTAGGTAAAATAATTACAGCTACAGAATTTCACGAACCAATATGTCCAGTTTTTCAATGTGTAGATGCTCAGGCTCATACAAATCCTGTAGAAATTAAACAAAATCTAATTGAACATATAACTCATCCCGTTCTATGGACGGATATGGTGAATAATATGGTTGACATGGGTATAACTGATTTTTATGAAGTCGGTACTGATGATACTTTGCAAAAAATAGTTAAGCGTATGTCCCCTGATAAGAATATCTCTTCATTATTACATATACCTTTTTACGAGGGAAAAATTAAAGATTATTCAATTAATAATTAAAATAAACAATTATGGAATTAACTGATTTTATCAAGAATTTTGCAGCACAATTTGACGAAACCCCTATGGACTTATTTACGCCTAAAGCTGTTTATAAAGAGTTTGATGAATGGAATTCGTTAACCGCATTATCCATAATATCAATGATTGATGAAGATTATGAAAAGACTATAACAGGTGCAGATTTAAGAGCTTGTTCAACAATTGAAGAATTATTTTCTTTTGTAGCATCAACAAAATAAATCGAGAATGTATAATCCCTTTTCATTAAAAGGCAAAACGATATTAGTAACAGGAGCATCTTCTGGTCTTGGGCAATCAATAGCCGTAGAATCTTCCAAAATGGGAGCAACCGTTATTATTACAGCCAGGAACTCAGATCGCCTTCGGCAAACTTATGAAATGTTGGAGGGTGACAGCCATCAAAAAATTATAGCTGATCTTGCCAATTTGGACGATATCAATTCATTGGTTGAGCAATGTCCGCCATTAGACGGCTTGGTAAACTGTGCTGGCATCGCTAAATTAACTCTTATTCAATTTATCAATAAAGCGAATGTTGAGGAAATCTTCAATATTAATACTTTTGCTCCAATCGTTTTAACTTCATTATTGGTTAAGAAGAAGAGGATTAAACGTGGCGGCTCTATTGTTTTTATTTCAGCCGTTTCGGGAGTATATATGTCATCTGTAGGTGAGTCTCTTTATTCTGCAACAAAAGGTGCTTTAAACGGTTTTGTTAAGGGTATAGCATTGGATCTGGCTCCCAAAAATATCAGAGTAAATTCGATTACTCCTGGATTGGTGCCTACGAATATCTTAAATGAAGCAAAAACAATGTTTTCAGAAGATGAGATATTTGAAAGGAGAAAAAAGCAATATCCGCTCGGTAGATTTGGGAATCCAGACGATATTGCGTTCGGAACCATTTACTTATTATCAGATGCGTCTAAATGGGTAACAGGATCGGCCTTATTGATTGATGGCGGATTAACATTAAACGGTATTTAATTGCATATGAAAATCAACCTATTAGAATATTTTGAAGAGATAATTCTTAAGTTTCCGGCTAAGATTGCTGTTTCTGATAAAGCTGCAAGCATTACGTTTCAAGAATTGGGGAAATCTGCTAAATGTTTAGCCAATTGTTTAATTAAAAGTAATAAAACAATTAATAAACCTATTGCAGTTTATTTGCCTAAATCAATCGAATCAATTTATTCAGATTTGGCAATTACTTATAGTGGTAATATCTATATGAATTTAGATATTAAAACTCCAGTTGAACGGATTAAGAATATTATTGAATTAGTACAGCCGGTTACAATTATTACCAACACAAAATACCTTACTGCTATAAACGATGTCGCTTTAAATAATATCACAATAGTTAATGTTGATGAAGTTGATTTTTCTGTTGATTTTGATTCAAGTTTTATTCTAAACAGAATATCAAAACTGATTGATACAGATCCCTACTGTATCATCAATACATCAGGTTCCACAGGTACTCCCAAGGGGGTTGTTCTAAATCACAGAAGCTTTTTTGATTTTATTGCACGATCACAGGAAGTCTTTAATTTTTCTGATAATGAAATTATAGGTTCGTTATCTCCTTTAGTTTTTGATATTTATAGCTACGAACTCTGCCTTCTAATGTCAAAAGGAAGTACAATTGTTATAATTCCGGAGCATCTTTCGGCATTCCCTGTATCCATTTTGAAAATACTGCAAGAAAAAGAAGTCTCTTTTATTTTTTGGGTACCGACGATTATGGTTAATATCGCAAATTTAGATTTGCTTTCTCAAATAGATTTACCAATGTTGAAATTGGTGTGGTTTGCAGGGGAAGTTTTCCCAACGAAACAATTCAATTATTGGAAACATAATTTACCAGATACCAAATTTGCGAATTTATACGGACCAATAGAAATAACCTTGGATTGTGTCTATTTTGTTATTGATCGTGATATAAATGACGAAGAACCAATACCAATTGGATTTGCCTATAAAAATACAGATATATTGATATTGGATGACAATAATAACCGCATAACAAATAGTGGTGTTGAAGGTGAGTTGTGTGTTCGTGGAACATCTCTGGCAATGGGTTATTATAATAATGCAGAAAAAACAGCTGCTGCTTTTGTTCAGAATCCTTTAAACAATTCTTATCCAGAACTGATTTACAGAACCGGTGATGTTGTATATATTAATGATTTTGGTGAGATTGTCTTTAAAGGCAGAAAAGACAGTCTGGTTAAGCATATGGGATACCGTGTTGAATTGGGTGAAATTGAGCACATTATCATCAATATGCTGAAATTGGTAAGAAATGGTTGTGTTGTATATAACCATGCAGAAAAGAAAATCATATTATTCTATGAATCTGAGCAGGAGATTTCCGCAGCAGATTTCAGAAAAGCCATTGGTCTATCATTGCCTAAATATATGATACCTACTGTCTTTCATCGGTTAGATGAGCTAAAACGAAATACAAATGGGAAAATTGATAGGTTGTATTACAATAAACAGACCAATTAACAATGGAATTTGTTAGATCATATCAGGATATACAATTGCTAATGACCTCAATTCGGAATCTCCGTAAAGGCTTTATTACAAATTTTTATCCTGAAGAATTTAAAATTAATTTATGGATTTCAAATAAAGAGCTTTTCTTTGAACAATATAGTGAATCAATTTTTTTTGTTCATCAAAATGATGATTTTTTCGCTATATTCTATTGCTCAACATCTTTAGAGGCATTGGACAACTCTTTGAAGGTTACGCAGTTTAAAGATAGGCTTGTTGCTGATATTATCACAAGTGATATTTCTTCACCTATATTGGATGTTTTCTATGACCACAAATTCATCCGGCATTCATCATTGGTAAGAATGAGTAGAATGAGTCAATTAACTGGTCCTGATAGTTGCTATCCAAGTGAAAATATTAAAAATGCAGAGTTGAGTGATATTCCAGAAATACGTAGATTATTTAACTCATACTTTGATAAATTCACAGAGCAAATCCCCATATATGAAGAATTGGAGCAATGGATAAAACAATCTCATATAATCGTATATAAGAAGGATTTAAAAATAGCCGGTTTTTTAATCTATGATTTAATAGGGGTAACTTTGTATTTACGATATTGGTTTGTCTGTCCTGAATATCGTGATAAAAAAATCGGTTCGGAATTATTTAAAGAGTTTTCCTATAGAGGAAAAGGGACAAAACGTCAAATCTTTTGGGTGATAGAATCGAATGATAATGCCATAAAAAGATATGAGCATTATGGGTTTATGAAAGAAAAGATGTTTGATTATGTATTAATAAAAATAATAGATAAAGATGAAAGAAGAAATAATTAAAATTCTAACTGAAATTCGTCCTGAATTTGATTTTACAGAAGATATAAATTTTATTGAAGAAGGAATGTTGGATTCGTTTGACATAGTGAGTCTGGTGGATTCTTTGGATGAAAAATATAAGATTTCTATCAGTGGATTAGATATTATTCCTGAAAATTTTTCTTCTATTGATGCAATCGTTCGGATAGTTGAAAAGAACAAATAATTTGGTTTATTATGATTACTAGTTTTAAGAATAAATTGATTTCTTCTGTTATTTCAGTCGTTCCGACGAATGAAGTGAATTTTATGGATGAGGTCGGAAATTATGCTTTTTCTGAATCTCAACACCAAAAACTTGGTAAGGTGATGGGCTTCAATAAACGCAGGGTATGCAAACCTGGTGAAACCATTTCAGATTATGCGGTATATGGTATTCAACAGTTATTGGATGATCATGTAATAACAGAAGATGAAATAGGAGCCATTATTGTTGTAACGACTACACCAGACCATTTTATTCCTCCAACAAGCACCATTATTCATGGACATTTTAATTTTAGTTATGATGTCGCTTGTTTGGACATATCCCAGGGATGTCCGGGATACATTATCGGACTAATAAACGCCTTTATGACGCTTGACTCAATGAAGGATAAAAAAGTCTTGTTAGTGACAGGTGATATGCTTTCATATCGGGTTTCTACGAGAGATAGAGCAAGTCGTCCTATTGTAGGTGATGCGGTATCAATTTCCGTTATTGAGAATTCAGAAGATAATAATCAATGCTACTGTTCAATAAAGAATAATGGCAAATCTGCATTTGCGGTTTATATTCCAGCAGGAGGTTTGCGTATGCCTATAACTCCAGAAACTTCTATTGAAACAGCTGATGAATTTGGTAATTACAGATCTAAAAACCATCTTGTCATGAATGGTGATCTCGTATTTAATTTTATCATCAATGAGGCTCCCATTATGATGGAAGAGTTGATTAATAAAGCCAATATGGATATTAAAGAGATTGATTATTTTCTATGTCACCAATCAAGTCACTTTACCCTGAAAAAGTTGGCCGACAGATTAGGAGTATCAAGAGATATCATGCCGAATGATATTGTCAGTATTTATGGAAATTCAAGCTGTGCTTCCATCCCTGTTACATTCTGTCATTATTTTGATAAACTGTATGCAGAAAAGAAAAGTTTAAAAATCATGTTTGCAGGTTTTGGTATCGGATTGACCTGGGGGGCAGTGATTTGTGATCTCCCAAAACCTAAATATTGTAAATTGGTAAATTATCCTCATAAAATTAATTAATGTTTATTCATAAGATTGTAAATAGCTATTTTAATTCAAATACTTATATCTTATATACTGATTCAAGTTCTGATGTTTGGATTATTGATCCAGGGGATAGTGTACAGGTATTACAATGGATTTGCCAACATGGAAAAGATCAAGTGGCTGGTATGTTGATAACTCATGCACATTTTGATCATATATATGGTATAAATGAATTATTAGAGCACTATCCAGAAACCCCGATTTATACATCCATCCATGGTGGAGTAGAAAATATGAAAGATAAAAGAAAAAATGGTTCAAAATATTCAGAATGGCCATTTGAAATTTTTTCCGATTATTTTATTGAAACGGAAGAACATACACAAGTACAATTATGGGATGATGTATTATTGACTGTTTATGAAACTCCTGGCCATTCAAAAGATTCAATATCTTTTTCAGTGAATAACAATCTATTTACAGGAGATGCATTAATACCCAAGATCCGAGTTGTAACAAAACTAAAAGAAGGGAATAAAGCTGTTGCTCGAAAAACGCTCAATCGAATATTTGAAGAATTTGGTGATGATGTTATTATTAATCCGGGACATGAATTATCATGCAAATTGGGTGTCTTGAAAAATGATAACTTTGAATATATTTGAATAAATTTTTCTAAAAATTAATATATAGTGAAAGAAGAACTTCCATTAGTAAGTATTATTTGTACAGCATACAATCATGAGCCTTATATTAAAGATGCTTTGAATGGTTTTATTATACAAAAAACAAATTTTAAATTTGAAGTACTCATTAGTGATGATTGCTCAACAGATAGGACAGCTACTATTATTAAATCTTATGTCGATAAATATCCTGGGATATTTATACCTTTTTATCATGAACAAAATTTGTATTCACAGGGTATAGATTTTTCTGATGAGCTATATGGTAATTCAAAAGGTAAATATATTGCTCTTTGCGAAGGAGATGATTATTGGATTGATCCCTTGAAATTACAGAAGCAGGTCGATTTTATGGAGTCTCATCCTGATTATGGTTTGGTGCATACCAATTATAAAATTGTAGATGAGAAAAATGATTTTTTGCCCAAATTTGATCGTAAATGGGCATCTGGCAATGTTTTTGAACAGGTTTACAATAAAGACTATCATATTGTTACACCTTCGGTTCTTTTTAAGAAAAAAATGTATGATGAATGTAAAGACAAGATATGTGAAAAGCAATACAAAATGGGAGATTTCCAGATGTGGTTGGTGTTCTCTTATGTAGCAAAGGTTAAATTTCTTAATGAGATCATGGTCTATTACAGGCTTTTACCAAAATCAGCCAGCCATTCAGAAAGTATCAAATATGTATATGATTTCCAATATTGTCTATTTTTGATTAGAAGAGGTTTTGCATCAAAATACAATATAAAATACAATAAAAGAATTCTTTGTTCTAATTTATACGAAGTGATGGTAAAGGAATGTTATATGAAAAATGATCCATATAATGCTACTCGTTTTTACAAGAAAATGCTTACCTGCAATATGCTTAACATGATAAGAATTAAGCCTTTAATGTTTCTTTTAGGATCTCATTCTGACTTTTGGAAAAAGATGATCACTTCTATTTATAAATTAAGAGGTTGATTCTATGACAATCTATGTGATTTTGGTGACAATACTGTTATTTGCTTCAATTTTCAAGTTTAACAAACATGTCTATTGGGCCTTATTTTTCTTGCTACTTTTAATAGGAGGATTGAGAGGTTTGTCTGTTGGTGTTGATACTTCTGGTTATCAAGATCTTTTTATTGGGTACACTTCCAGATATATGGGCTTAGAGTATGGTTGGATATTACTCAATATGTTTGTACAATTTTTCTTCAACAATTTTCAGATCGTCGTTTTCATTTCTATGGTATTAGTGCTTTGTCCGATTTTCTATGTATCAAGAAGGATGAGCATCAATCCAATATTGAGCATTGCTTTGTTTTGTTTGCTGTATTTTTATTTCAATTCTTTCAATATTACCAGACAAGCAATAGCAGGTTCTTTTATCTTAATGGCTTTATACTCGCTATATAATGGAAATAAACACGGCTATTTTATATATGTAGTCTTAGCCACATTGTTTCATACGACGGCCATTCTTTTTTTTGGAATCTATTTTTTGTACCGTATTAATATCTCAAAAAGAACATTAATGATCATCATTGTATTGTCCTATTTGATTGGTGCATTAAATTTACCTTTAATCTTTCTTCGGAATATAAATTTGGGAGAGCATTATACTGTCTATGTTGATGTAATGCTTACAGATATGTCCTTTTCTCCTACAAGATTGTTGCTGAATATCGGATTGTTGTGTATTATCATATGGGGAAACCATTTAGATCTTTTTGTAAAGAACTTTATTTTGGGCGTTTTTGTATTGAATGTTTTTTCTTTTTCTCCGGATATTGCACGATTTGCTCAATATTTTCTGTTATCGCAAATTATAATAATACCCAATATGGAGCTGCCTTATGCGCCAAGATATCAGGATGTTGGACGGATACTAGGCCTTGTGTATGCCGTGGCTACCTTTTTTTTTCTGATATCGAACAACATTGCAGGTGTAGTACCTTATAAATTATGTTTCTAATGAGCTTTTTATGAATAACAGGACATTGATTATCGATGCACTTATATATAAGAAAAACAAAGCTTTTGGATATCAAGAGTTTCTGTTTAATATTTTGGATTATTTTTATATACATAGAATGTCCATTCTGTATGATAAGATAATTATAGTATGTGATAGCTCTCAATCTTCTGAGTTTAAACATTATTTAAGTCGGTTTGATGTGTTGGGCCTAAATGCATCGACAAAATTGAAACAACTGATATGCCAAAACCGGTTAAGAAATAAGTTGCATTTAAAAGATGATGATATGATCTTATTTACCTATAATTATTCTTCGCTTATCAAACAGTGTAAACATGTTTTGGTCATTCATGATTTGTTATATTTGCGCAGAAAATTATTACCTGTTTTTATAATGAGGATGCAACGAAAACTTTATTTACCGCTTTCGATTAAGAAAGCGGATAAAGTGATTGCTATTTCTGAGTTCACTAGAAAGGACATTCTTGAAAAATTTTCTGTAAAACCGGATAAAATTATCAAAATATATAATTATTTTAATTTTAATAAATTTTCAGATGTTGAGGATATCTCTATTGATTTTCCTTTTTTCTTATGTGTGAGTAGTGCTGAACCTCATAAAAATACATTGACAATTATAAAGGCTTTTGAAAAATTTTGTGTTTCAAATTCAAATGTTCATTTAGTACTTGTTGGCTCATTGAATAATACAAAAAGTGATGCCAGAATATTTTTCGAAGGTTTGGATGCATTCGTAAGAAACCGGATCCATATTCTTCATCATATATCAAATGGAAAATTGGCTTATTTATATAAAAACTGCATGGCCTATATCTCAGCAACATTATTTGAGGGCCTTGGAATGCCAATAGTGGAGGCTATGTACTTTAATGCTCCTGTTGTTTTGTCTGATTTGGATGTATGTAAAGAAGTGAGTTCAAACTATGGAATCTATTTCAATCCTAAATCATTTGGTGAATTAACTTTTATCATGTTGGATTTTATAGGTAAAAAGATAAAGTCTGATACTCGAGCCATGATTTTGGAAAAATATTCTAGTAACAATACAAGTCAAAAATATATAGATCTTCTAAATGAATTATAATATATGATAGGCCTAAAAATATACAACTGTTAAATTTCTGATTATAAAAGAGACAAGGAATTAACTTATAAATTAGATAATGAGAATATTGATTGTAAGCCAATATTTTTGGCCGGAGGATTTCCGGATAAATGATTTAGCAATTTCTTTAAAAGACCGTGGTCATGAAGTTTGTGTGTTGACGGGAAAACCTAATTATCCTCAGGGAAAAATATATGAAGGATATAAAGCTTTCGGATATGCAAAAGAAGAATATCATGGTATTGAAATAATCAGAGTACCTTTGGTGCCTCGAAGAAATGGTTCCGGTTTTAATTTGGCTATCAATTATTTGTCTTATGTTTTTGGAGGATGTTTGTATCTCTTATTTCATAAAAGAGAATTTGAGGTGTCTTTGACTTATGCCATATCACCAATAACACAAGCTTTTCCGGCTTTGTTACATAAAAAAATACATCATAGCAAAGCTTGTATTTGGGTACAGGACTTATGGCCGGAGAGTGTTACTTCAGCAGGAAAATTAAAGTCGAGTTTTGTTCTTGATATTTTAGGCAAAATGGTTCGGCATATATATAAACATTCAGATAAAATACTTGTTCAATCGGAAGCATTTTATGAATCAGTAATGAATCAGCAAGTCGAGCCAGAAAAAATACGATATGTTCCGAATTGGGCTGAGGATTTTTACATCAATATGGATCATGTTAATAGGGATAAATATAAAAAATTGATGCCGGATGGTTTTATTATTATGTTTGCCGGCAATATAGGAGAGGCACAAGACTTTAATTCTTTATTGAAAGCCGCAGAACTTACAAAATCGAATAAGGAGATAAAGTGGGTATTACTCGGGGATGGTCGAAAAAAGGTTTATGTCGAGTCTGAAATTAAGCGTTTGGGGTTGGAAGAAACATTTATTTTGTTGGGTAGATATCCGGTTCAGGAAATGCCGAGTTTCTTTGTCCATGCAGATATGATGCTACTTTCTCTTAAAGATGAATTTGTCTTTTCTATGACGATTCCTTGTAAACTTCAGTCGTATATGGCATTTGGAAAACCTGTTCTTGCTATGTTGAATGGCATCGGTGCAACTATTGTAAAAAATGCAGATTGTGGATATGTTTCCTCTGCAGGAGACTATAAGTCATTGGCTAATAATGCTCTATTGTCGCAATCGGAATCAAAGGAAAATCTATTAAAGAAAGGGCAGAATGGAAAGAGTTTCTATTCAATGTCTTTTTCTAAAGAAAAAATCTTGGATGACTTGATTGATATTTTTAAAGAATAATTTATACCACATATTTTTAATGAATATACTTATCACTGGGATTAACGGATTTGTAGGATCAAATTTAGTTAAGACATTGTCAGAAAGGCATATATTATATGGACTGGATATAGCAGATCTACGTAAAGAAGGTGTCTCACGTACCTGTTTTTGGAATGAAATGAAAGAGAATAGCTTACCAACAGTGGAGATTATTATCCATCTCGCCGGTTTGGCTCACGATACAAAAAATAAGTCGAAATCCCAGGATTATTTTGATATAAATACAGGGCTAACTAAAAAGATTTACGATTACTTTCTATCGTCAACTGCCGGCAAATTCATATTTTTCAGTTCTGTAAAAGCCGTTGCTGATACAGTCATTGGTGATGTACTGACAGAAGATGTTGTGCCTGCCCCCAAAGGCCCTTACGGTGAATCTAAAATGGCTGCTGAAAAATACATTCTTTCCAATCTTCCGGCTCAACCGGATAAATCGGTTTATATCATTCGGCCTTGTATGATTCATGGCCCCGGGAATAAGGGAAATCTGAATCTGTTGTATCATGTGGTAAACAAATCTGTTCCATGGCCATTGGGTGCATTTGAAAATCACAGATCGTTTACTTCGGTTGATAATTTGTCTTATGTGATTGAAGCACTGATTTCAAAAGATGTACCTTCTGGAATATACAATATGTGTGATGATGAGGTTTTATCAACGAATGAATTGATTGAATTGATTTGCAGGGTAACGCATCGTCGATGTCGAATTTGGAATTTACCCCCAAGTCTTATTAAGTGTTTTGCCCAAGTTGGTTCCATCTTACATTTGCCTTTGAATAATGATCGGTTGCGTAAATTGACTGAAGATTATCTGGTATCAAATGAAAAGATAAAGAAGGCTCTTGGTATCAATAAGATGCCTGTTTCTGCCATATCCGGATTTGAAAAGACCATTGAAAGTTTTAAAAAATAATGGGATTATCTTAGCTTTTTATATTTTTTTGTGTAAACACATCGTTCAATTTTTCGTCTCTGATGGAGCGGGATTTGTTTTTCTAATTTATTTTTTGGAAATGCAAAATAATAGATGGAAAAATCCGTTTAAACATCGGTGAATGTATTTTGGAGTTTGTTTAATAATGAAAAATAATATATGATATATATTGTACTCTTTTTCCTTCTTTTTGCATTTCAACTTTTTTATTTCCGCATAGCAGATAGGTTTGATATTATTGATAAACCTACGGAACGAAGTTCTCATAAACAGGTGACCTTGTTAGGTGGTGGGATTATTTTTTATGTGGCGGTGTTATTGTTTTTTATATGGGAAGGTTTTGAGTATCCCTGGTTTTTTCTTGGTTTAACGTTGATTGCAGCCATTAGCTTTGCTGATGACGTAAAGCCACAGTCTCCTGTTTTGAGGCTCGTATTGCAGTTCATTTCCATGTTCCTGATGCTTTATGAGTGTAGTTTATGTGAAGTGCCTTGGTTTTTTATTCCTATCGCCTTGATTTTTTGCACAGGGATACTCAATGCCTTTAATTTCATGGATGGCATTAATGGACTTACCGGTGGATATGGAATGGTGGTGATGGGTGCTTTATGGTATATCAACACTTATCAGGTGGCATTTGTCAATGGTAATTTGATTTATTTTTTGTTGATCGCTTTGACTGTTTTCAATTTCTTCAATTTTAGGACAAAAGCCAAATGTTTTGCCGGGGATGTGGGGGCAATTTCAATTGCTTTTGTAATCGTTTTTTTGCTTTGTTTACTGGTATTTAAAACAGATGATCTTAGCTATATTGTTTTGCTTGGTGTTTATGGAGTGGATACCATTCTAACCATTATTCATCGCATCATGTTGAAGGAAAACATTACGGAACCGCACCGGAAGCATCTATATCAGATTATGGCCAATGAATTGAAGATACCGCATGTAGTGGTTTCCGGTATTTATTGTTTGATTCAGGTTTTGATTTCTGTCGGAATTATTTTTTCAAATCACCATGGTGCTTATGCGTTGAGTGTTATAGCATTTTTTTGTATGGTGTATATCGTTTTTATGAAGAAGTATTTTCATTTGTATAAACAAAAATAAAGTCTTTTCTACCATTAATTCTTACTCAAATGAATATTTTGATTACTGGTATTCATAGTTTATTGGGATCTTGTTTGGTCGATGTGTTTAAGGAAAAGAATGTTGTTTATGGTTTGGACTTTGATGCGACTGAGAAGAATGGTGTTCGTAAGGTCTTTACAAATAATGAATTGAAGGATATTCCTGATGTTGATGTAGTGATTCATATTGATGGAATACATTGGGATCCCCATGATTTATCCGAAGCTTTGGCCTATTCTGAAAGGAATGCCGGTTTTACCAAAAAAATATACAATTGGTTTACTCAATCTACTGCCAAATATTTTATATACCTAAGTTCCATCAAGGCGGCCGGGACTTCTCCTGATGCTCATTGTGCCTTGACTGAGGTATTATCACAGAAACCTTTTGGGGTATATGGGGAGAGTAAATTTCTGGCTGAAAGATATATTCTTGAGAAGTGGACGTATGGTAAAAAGATATATATTTTGCGCCCTGCCATCATTCATGGTCTTGCTACGCTTGGTTCCAAACATTTGGATCTGTTGTTCGACAGGGTAAAAAAGGGCAGACCCTATCTTTTAGGAAAGTTTGTTTGCCGAAGGTCCTTTACGACCATAGACAATTTGTGTTTTGTCTTGAAACGGATATTGGAAATGGATATTCCAGGTGGCGTTTACAATGTGGTGGATGACGAGTCTTTACAGTTGGTTGAGATTTATGAAATGATGGCACATGCGCTTCATAAAAAGGCGAGAGTTTATGAGGTCAGTAAGTGGATTATTAGGTCTATAGCCAGTGTTGGAACTCGTTTTAACTTTGGTTTGGATGGTTTTCAGTATCAAAAGCTTTCGACTGATTTTGAGGTTAGCAATGAAAAATTGAAAAAAGCTTTAGGTATTAAGCGAATGCCTGTTTCTGTGGTGGATGGATTTAATCGGTCTGTTATCAATTTTGCAAATAAAAATAATTAAAATTGTGCATATCATTCATACGGCATTATTGGATCATCTGACTAATCTGGCAAAGAAAAGCCGGCGGCTCCGGATGAATTATAATTTTCATGAAGGGGACGAATCGGCTTCGCAACGTTTATTGAATGCGATGGAACCTGGAACAGTGTTGCCTGTGCATCGTCATCTGCTTACGGCAGAGACTTATGTGTTGTTGCGCGGACGTATTGAGGTTCAGTTTTATAATGAGGAGAAGGAGGTTGTTGATACTGTGATTCTTGATCCTGAAATTGGTAATTATGGGGTAAATATTCCTGCAGGTCAATGGCATTCCTTAGAAGTTTTGCTTTCAGGAAGTGTTATCTTTGAGGTAAAGGATGGACCTTATGCGCCACTTTCCCCAAAAGATATTCTTTAAAAACTTAAAAGAGAAAATGATGAACGAAATGAATATATCTCCCGACAAGGAGGAAAAACCTGAAAAAAAATCATCGGCTTTTTCCCGGTTTGTCAAGAAACATCCGCTATTTACAGCCATTTTATGTGGTTTGATAGCTGTGGTCTTGATGTATTTTGTGAAAGATTTTGAAAGTAATCTGGCGAAAAAGGCATTGGTTGAAGCTGCTTCGATTGAGCTGCAAGATAACAATGAAGCCCTGTTGAAGCTTGTTTGCAAGCCGCTGGTCTGGAGTGTCCGTTCCGAAATGCTCAGGGGAAATTTGGAGCAGGTGGATTTGCTGATCACAGATCTTGTGAAAGAAAAGAACTTTCTGTATATCCATCTGATTGATCCGGATGGAAATGTGATGCTTTCCACCAATAAGAAAATGGAAGGACAGCCGATAGATAACGGAGAAATTGAGGAGGCCATGTTGGCAGATTCTACCGTTGTGTTGAATGAAGCAGACCGTGTAATAACCGTAGTCGCTCCGGTTATGGGTTTTGACAAGCGGCTTTCAACACTGGTGTTAAGCTATCAGCCTGAAGAAGCTTTTGGCACTGATTTTCTGAAGAAAAAGCACTAAGAAAGTTACTTCAGGCTGAGTTTATCTGTGACTGTTTTGGAGTATCATACGCCATAGAAATCATGCCACTATTTAAGTTAAATAAAAACGGTTACCCCAAGTTTGTCTTGAACGGATCGTTAGAGAAGGAGTCTTCCGCTTTGCCTATCCACGGTTCTGATCCAGGGTATTCAGGGGTGGACTCCAGTGCCAACGAAATATCACTGTCAAGCCGGATGCATTGCAGGTCTGGAGTCCGATATGGACGGAGATGCCTGTTTGAGGATTCCATATTGTTTTGATGATGGGTGCTTCTATCTTTTTCCATTTTTGATGCTTTTTTTTCGTGGACGGATGGATTAAATCATTATAAGCCGAAGGTCTATTCTTAACTATTTCGTTTTACTGCGGGGCCGGGTGGGATTATGCCCCTGGCTGAATGTTTTTATTTCTTTACGACAACTTTCAGATTCCTGATATTTCCCTGCTGTTTCAAATGCAGCAAATAAATGCCATCGGTGAAGTTGTCCGTCCGGATGCGGTTGATGGAACCGCTCAGAAGGACGGTGGTCAGGAAACGGCCCTGAAGGTCGTACAGCGTGGCTGTGGCATCATCTTTCACGGCACCGTGAATGGTGATTACCCCTTCCGATGAAGTCACGGTCAGATTGGAAGATATTCCCTCCATGTTGGTGGAGGACTTGTTTACGTTCAGATAAAACCGTTCAAGCGTCGTGCCGGACGTTACCTCCACGGTCAGAGTCTTGGTACTTTCGTCTATTTCGGTGGAAGTACCGAGCTGCGTATCTTCAAAGGCCATGGTGCAGCCTGCCGGCAGATTGATTGGTGTGAGGCTGAGTTTCAAGGTTCCGCTTTCGGAGGTTTCCAGTCCCACCGGTATCATGTATCCGTTTCCGGGATCAACCGGTAGGCTCTGGATGGCGAAGTCCACTCCGTTGTCCTCCACTAACTTGGTGTACACGTCGAACCCTGTCTTAAAAGCTCCGGCATCGTAGCCAAAGTCCAACCCACGTGTGGCATTTTCGATAAAACGAACCTTTGCCGTACTTTGTTTGCCGTTCATGGTGGCATCAATGTCTATTTCAGGCCTTTCCGCCGTGGCACTCCTGAAGGTCGCGCCTGGTTGATGCTGTTGCATGGCTGAAGTGAAACTGATCTGTGTGGCACCGGTCTTCGCTTTCACGAAGAATCCCTGACCTACCGGAAGATAATAAGCCGCATCACTCTGATTGAAGGTTAAATATTTACTTTGCGTCTGATCCCACACGTAGATGGCTCCGAAGCTCGCGTCCATATTGCCGCTGTTCGCATTGATAAAACTGGATGTTCCGGCTGTCGTATTGGCATTGATGGCGATGGATGAAGCATAAGGGTTCCCCATGCAATTCCATCCGTAATTACCCGTGCGCGCCACAGTAACCGTTTGAGATCCCGTTGGCAGAGTGCCGGTGAAGCTGACGACTCCGGTCGAAGACGGCCATACGGCATAGCCTTTTCCGAGGCTCAGCAGATCGGTTGTGCCGGTTGTATAAGTCAAACCGTTCCATGTGTTGGTTGATTCGTTATAATCCTTCAGGGCTTTTTGGCTCGAGTTGTTAGGATTGGACTTAATGTTAGTGTTCGCGGTAAGGAATGATCCGATGGTCTGTCCGGATACCGGCGGAGTGATGAGGTGCCAGGCGTCTGCCGCCATGTAACGTTCCACGGTTGCAGTGACAGTACCGGTTGTGGTATTTCCGAGTGTCAAAGATCCTGTTCCGGTATTATCCGATTTTATAGTAACCGTACCGTTGTTGGTAAGTGTTCCGCTGACGGATAATTCTCCCGCTGATCCTATTGATAACGAACTCCCCGAACCTACATATAAATTACTACAATTGCCGGTTGAACTTAAAGACGGAGCATAAGTCACTCCGGAATAGATCCCGACATTGTCAGACGCAACCGGCACACTACCACGATACCAATTTAAAGTACTTGACCAATCCGATGTGCTTCCCAGCCAGGTGTTGAAAGCGGAGGATGCGACCCAGTCACTGCTTGGCTCCATTCTTGTTAACGTGCCTGTATGTCCGTGTCCTGTAATATCCGTAAGTGCTGTTCCGCTTGTATTATCAAAATTGTAGTACGCGACCAAATTACTTTCACTGCCTGCCAATTTATGATACATGTTCTGACGTATTTCATCAGCAGTTCTTACATCGTTCCATATCCTCACTTCGTCTATTATCGCATTTAAACATCGGCCTGGCGTTTCTGCTATATAGTCCATGCCGATAGAGACAAAATCAGTATTCACTAATACCGTAAAACCTGTTGTACCCGAACATACATTAATACCATTTACATAGATGGTTTTGGTTCCGTTATTGTCTACGGCAGCAATGTGATACCATGTGTTAAGATTTAAAACCGAAGACGATGTTGTCAAACCGTTAAAATCGATATAACCGTTAGGCTTAATACGGAGCGTGTATCCACTAGTATTTACACCCTGGTACTTACCTATAATACCTTCATAACTACCAAATTCTCTAATAAATACCCATGCTTCCAGTGTATAGTTGGTAGTCAGATCCAGGGCATTATCATCCGAAATTTTCACATAATCATCTGTCCCATCAAAATCGAGTGCGTAATTCTGTGCATCAATTGGAAGAAAGTTCACAATAAGGGCTAATAAGAATATAATCTTGTATTTCATTGGTAATATTTATTTCGTTCATAACCATAAGACTTTTACAAAAATATACAAAATAAATTTTTACTTCATCTGCTCGGTATGGACAAAATGCGGACATTTTTAATAGATACTAACGTTTTATTGTGACAAAATAGGGACATTTTCGGATTAGTTATATATTTGCATTATAAAGTCTATACCATTAGCATGTTTACAAAAATACGTTCAAACTTTTTTTTGTTGTTTATTGCTTTTGTCTTCTCATTTAACTCAAATCTTTGCAGTCAGGTTTCAAAAAGGGGTATGGTCTTTTTTGATTGTGACAGTCATTCAGGTAAAATAATTAATATCTCCGGAGAATGGGCGTTCTATGATGGTAAATTTCTTTCGGCAAATGAAATGAGTATGATTGAACCTACTGTAAAACAATATGTTGAAATTCCGTCCAGCTGGAGAAAATATAAAACAAACGGCAAAACATTACCGGCGTTTGGTATAGCGACGTATTATCTGAAGGTCATCCTGAAAAACAATTCCAAAGGAAAAGCTTACGGAATTAGCACAGGCAATATTACCTGTGCTTACAACCTGTATGTAAACGATGAACTACTGATAAAATCAGGAAATCCAACGACATCAGCTGTCGGTTATGTACCGATGTGGGGGCCGAAAGTGTGCCATTTTATTCCAAAAAGCGATACCATACAGATTGTTTTGCATGTGAGTAATTTTTTGGATCCTGTCAATGCCGGAATCATTCAACCGATAAGTTTCGGGACTCAACGGATGATTGAACAGTATGTTATAAAAAGAAATCTAATATCGGTTTTTATATTGTCCTCCTTTATTATATTATTTCTATTCCAGCTTTTCGTCAGTTTTGTCCATCAAGAGGATCCTTCTCATTTTGTTATCGCATTACTGGTTTTATGTTTTTTTCTTAACATCATTTCAAACGGAGAGGTTTTGTTAATGCAATTGTTCCCGAATTTTGATACTGTCCTCGAATATCGGTTGTGGTTGTTGTCTTATTTCTGTATTCCTTTGTTGTTCAAGTTGGTTGCTTTAAACTTTCCTTCAGACATAAACAAATCGCTGGAACGTTGGGTATTTATGTTTTATGCCATCGTTTTCATGCTGGTTTTTGCTTTCAATTTATCATGGATACTCAAATATATATATTACGTTATTTTCCCGACAATGGCCATCGTAACATATCTTGTGGTGGTGTTAATCAGGGCCGTTCTAAGAAAGAGGAACTATTCTGTCTTATTTTTTACAAGTTTTATTTTGATGATCCTTTTATTGCTGAATGATCTTCTTTATATGGCCGACAGGATTACTGCCGGATATTATTCACAGTTCGGAGTTTTATTTTTTGTGGTCATTCAATCGGCTATTACGTTTCATAAATTTGCGGATTCTCATAAAAAAGCACTTATTATTTCCGAGGATCTGAGAATCTCAAAAGTCAATCTCGAATTGATTGTCGAGGCTAAAACAGAAGCACTTTGCAAGGCAAATGAAGAATATGAAACGGCAAACCATATACAGGATTATTTGATATCCAGTATTTCCCATGATATGATAGGCATATTCAATACCTTGCTGGCAGTTACGAAACAACTGATTAAAGAACCTGATTTAACAGAAGAACAATATGACTTATCGAAAAAAACTCATGAAACAGTCGAAGATGGATATATCATGCTTGAAGATATGCTTGGATGGGCCAGGTTAAAACTTTTAAACGATAGCAGGCAAAAAACGATCAGCAACCTTTCCGAAATTGTTGAAAACAATATCAGATTTTACAAGGACAGCATTGAAAGAAAATTTATAACCGTTGAAACAATCATTAATAATGATTTTATTTTTCAATGTGACGATTATCATTTGAATACCATTATCAGACGATTACTATCCAATGCTATAAAATACTCCTGTCAAAACGGGCTTATCAGGATTTTAAATGCTGTTGATCATGATTTCATCATCGTTTCAGTTTGTGATCAAGGCATTGGCATTCCGGACAATATGATGGAATTGATTTTTAAGCCCGATTCTGAAAAGATACGCTCAGGAACAGCCGGAGAGCAGGGTAACGGACTTGGACTGATCATTGCAAAAGAATTGACCGAAAGTAATAAAGGTGAAATATCTTGTTTTAACTCAAAACCATGGACATCTTTTGTATTAAAGTTTCCTGTCGGCTAACGACATTTCAGTGATACTAAATGATACCCCCCGCCGCAAGTAGCTGGGGGTATCTAAAAAAAACTATAGTTACACTTGTCCCATGGGGCAGGGAATTTACCCAAAGCGAATAAAATTTCAAATGATTACGTTCTTTTTGTTTTCTGTGTTTCTTTTATTTTTTCCTGTTTCAGCACAAGCAGGAGCAGAAAGTGCACCGTCTGAAAAGGCCGGATGTATAAATGAAAGAATGGAAACCGGTGAAATGATAGACTTGTCCGGAAAATGGCAGTTTTTTTACGGTGCATTTTTATCTGCCAACCAGATGAATGGACTTCAGAAATCTCAAAAAACTTATATAGATGTTCCTTCAAACTGGAAAGGGTTTATATATGATGGGGAAAAACTTCCTGCTTTTGGCATTGCCACTTATTACTTAAAAATAGTTCCCGGTAGAAATGAAACTTTAAAAAATCACGGTTTTGGAATTTATATCGGCAGTGTGGCTTATGCCTATGAATTATTTATAAATGATAAACTTGTAAAGCATGTCGGACATGTAACCGAAAGTAAAGAGGGTTTTAAAGCAATGTATT
>Ga0265294_10001950_pt1 | contig 27265 bp, 22 predicted proteins | sample MunlanPumphouse3_FD_192504 | JGI IMG/M metagenome (GOLD analysis project Ga0265294, IMG submission 192504) | Groundwater microbial communities from a municipal landfill in Southern Ontario, Canada - Pumphouse #3 | ecosystem: Environmental > Aquatic > Deep subsurface > Groundwater | place...
CGTTCATGATGAGAGTGTAATAGCTCGTGCGTGCCACATTCAAGATTATGATTACGAGCAAGATTACGATTACGAATCACGGACCCCAACAGAACTGCCATGCGCCCGCGGGAATACGCCCGGTGAAAGTGGCGTTGACAAGGGGCGGCGCACACGGCATGATGGGCGTGTCGAATGTCCGATTGTCCGGGGCTCGGGCGGGGACTAAGGCGCAATGGAGGGTGACTGTATGCGGATGAGCAGCGCGGGCGAGCACAGTACGTCCGTCAAAAGAAAGGTGGGAGCTTATGAAAGCACTCGAGGCAACCATTGAAAGAGACGGGAGAATTCATTTCCTCCAGCAAGTTACGGCCTGCGGTCGTGCTTGCTGATGTCGGGCGCGGCGATTTCATTCTTTGCCAGGTGACCAGCAATCCGTATGCCGATGCCGATGCGATTCGCTTGGATGATTCGGACTTCGCGTCGGGATCGTTACGCCATGTCAGTTACGCTCGTCCTGGCATGCTCTTTACAGCCAACGCATCGCTTATTGCGGCCAGTGTGGGCGAGTTGTCGGAACACGCTCAAAGAATGATTGTAGACCGTGTTGTTGCCCTGTTCCGACGGTAGAAGGTTACGCCTCTGCGATCTTATTACGGTCGTTCCGAAAAAGTGATGAGCACATGAAGCCGCCTGTCATTCCGCGCGTGGTCATCATGACGTCCACGATCACCAAAGGCCTGCAGGAGATGCTGCAGGGGGTGTTGGCCTATGCTCAAGAGCATGGGCCGTGGCGGATTTACCAGCAGGAGAGCCGGCGTTGGATGTATGAGCTGCACGATCTGAAGCGCTGGGGATGCACCGGGGTGATCGCGGCGGATTATCACAGCGTCGAAGAGGCGCGGCAGATCGCCGCGCTGAAGGTGCCGGTAGTGGTGCTGCTGCAGCCGCATCCGATGCGTCAGCGCGGTTATCCGCTCTTCAAGTGGCCGTGTGTGGTGTGGAACTCGACTGAGGTGGGGCGCATGGCAGCCGACTACTTCGTGGAGCGGCACTACACGCATTTCGCGTTTGTCGGACACATCTACGGCGATTCCTATTGGTCAATCAACCGGGAGCGCGGTTTTCGCGCGGCGTTGCGCGCGCACGGGCATCGGCAGTGCCACGTCTATGCGCCGTGCACGGCGGCTGAGCAGCGGGATTGGGCGGTGGAGCGGCCGCGCATGGAGGCGTGGCTGCGCGGGCTGCCGAAGCCGGTGGCGCTGTTCGCGCCGAATGACCGGCGCGGCAAGCAGGTGTTGGACGCCTGTCTGGACGCGGGGGTTTCCGTGCCGGACGAGGTGGCGGTTCTGGGGGTGGACAATGACGAGTGGATTTGCGAGGCGTCGGTGCCGACGCTCTCCAGCCTCCAGTGCGATCCGCGGCCGGCCGGCTACCGGATCGCCGCGCATCTCGACCGGCTGATGCGCGGGGCGCGGCTCGTCAAGGCCGAGTACCGGGTGGAGCCGATCCGCGTGGTCACACGCCAGTCGACGGAGTGGGTGGCGATCGCCGATCAGAAGATGGCCGGAGCGCTGCACTACATCCGCCTGCACGCGCATGAGAGCGGTTTGCGCGTGGCGGATGTCGCGCGCAGCGCGGGGCTGTCGCGGCGCGCTGCGGAAGTGCGGTTCCGCGCGGCGACCGGGCGCACGCTGCGGGGCGAGATCGAGCACGTGCGGCTGGAACGGCTGCGCGCGCTGCTGGCCGAGTCGGACACGACGATCGGCGCGTGCGCGGAGGCCTGCGGGTTTGCCGGTCAGACGCATGTCGGCAGAATTTTCCGGCAGCGCTTCGGCATGACGATGGGGCAGTGGCGGCAGTCGGTCAGGTGAAGCTCACGAGGTTCTTTTCGCGCAGGCTGACGAAGCCGGGGGAGGTCGGCGAGGGCTTTCCGACGATCAGGTGGTCGAGCACGCGGATGCCGAGGATGCGCGCGGCCTCGATCAGGCGGCGGGTGATGTCGATGTCCTCTTTGGACGGGGTGGGGTCGCCCGAGGGGTGGTTGTGGGCGAGGATCACGGAGGCTGCGCTGTAGCGCACGGCTTTGGCGAAGACTTCGCGCGGATGTACGGGGCTGGTGTCGAGCAGGCCGCGCGTGGTTTCGATGGGCTGGCCGATGAGGCGGTTCTTGGTGTTGAGCAGCACGGTCCAGAACACCTCCTGCTGCAGGCCGCGGGCGAGGGGCGCGAGCAGGCGGTAGACGCTTTCAGGCTCGCGCACGGGGCAGGCGTCGTCGCGGCTGTCATGCCGCTGCTGGTGGGTCAGGGCGCGCCGGCTGATCTCGAGCGCGGCGGCGAGTTCCATGCATTTGACCGTGCCGAGCCCTTTGATCTTGAGGTTGCGCAGCTCCTCGAATTCGGCGTGGCAGAGGTTCGCGAGGCCTTGGTAGCGGCGCAGCAGCTCGCGGGCGAGTTCCGTGACGTTCTTGCCGGGCACGCCGGTGCGCAGCAGGATGGCGAGCAGGACCTCGTCCGCGACGTTCGCGGCGCCGCGGCGCGCGAACTCTTCGCGCGGCTGCATCTCCTGCGGCAGCTCTTTGACGGTCAGCGGCGCATCGGAACACTCAGGGACGTACGAGGGGTGAGGGTCCATAAAGCCTCCAGGTTTCGGCGACGCGCCGCGCGACGGCGTCGGGCGGCGCGTCATCTGTGATGTCGATCCACACGACGCGCGCCTGATGGCGCAGCCAGGTTTCCTGACGTTTGGCGAGTTGGCGCGTGCGCGCGGCGATGCGGTCGATGGCTTGCTTCTGGGTGAGTTCGCCGGCCAGGAGGGCGCGGACTTCGGCGTAGCCGATGGCATGGCGCGCGGTTTCGGACCAAGTCGGGAAATCGCGCTGCAGGGCGCGCACTTCGTCGATGAGGCCGGCGGTGAACATGGCGTCGACGCGGCGCGCGATGCGGGCGTGGAGCTGTTCGCGCGGCAGGCGCAGGGCGGGGATGGGCGGGGCGTCGCCGTCCGCGTGCCGCCAGCGGGCTGGCAGGGCGCCGTGCGCGTCGAGGTGTTCGAGGGCGCGGATCAGGCGGCGCGGGTTGGCGGGATCGGCGAGGGATTTGAGTGCGCCGGGGGCGCGGGCCTCGAGGGCGCGGCGCAGGGCGTCGAGGCCTTCCGCGGCATAGAGCGCCTGCCAGCGCGCGCGGGCGTCCGGATCGCAGGCGGAGCCTTCGAGGCCGTCGGTCAGCGCCTTGAGGTAGAGTCCGGTGCCGCCGGCGACGATGAGGTTGGGGGCAGCGGTCAGCAGGGCACGGCGTGCGGCGGCGAGCCAGAGGCCGGTGCTGAAGGGCTCTGCGGGCGAGACCAGGTCGATGCCGAAATAGGGGACGCCGCCGCGTTCGGCGGGCGGGGGCTTCGCCGTGCCGATGTCCATGCCGCGGTAGACGAGCATGGCGTCGGCTGACAGGATGGCGCGTCCGGTTTGCTCGGCGAGTCGCTGGGCAACGGCGCTTTTCCCGGTCGCGGTCGCGCCTGCGATGAGCCAGGCGGCGGTGGGAGCGTTAACAGGGGTGGCCATGCTTTCTGTCGTGGATCCACTGGGTGAGGATGAAGAGAAAGACGCCGCAGCAGATCGCGGAGTCGGCGACGTTGAAGGCGGGGAAGTGGTGGCGGCCCCAGAAGAAGTCGAGAAAGTCGACCACGTAGTTGAGCCGGATGCGGTCGATCAGGTTGCCGAGGATGCCGCCCGCGAGCAGGGTGAGGGTGATGCGGCCGCCCCACAGCGGGCCGAAGAGCTGGCGGCGGCGGCAGAGCAGGAAGCCGAGCGTGAGGAGCGAGAAGGCGATGAGGAAGAGGTGGCGCCCGGCGAGCATGCCCCAGGCGGCACCGTGATTCTCGACGTAGGTGAGGCTGAAGAAGCCGGGCACGACCGCCGCAGAGCCGACCGGCTTGAGGCGGGTGACGGCCCAGTACTTGGTCAATTGATCGGCCGCTGTCAGCAGGGCCACGAAGACTGGCACACGCATGACCGCTTACCTGCGGCCGCCGCGACGGGACGTGCGTTCCATCTCGGACTGGCATTTGATGCAGTTGGTGGCGAAGGGCAGCACCGCAAGGCGCGGCTTGCTGATCAGTTCGCCGCACATTTCGCAGATGCCGTAGGTGCCCTTTTCGATCGACCGCAGCGCGTCGTCGATGTTGGCGATGTCGCGGTGCTGGCTGCCGACTTGCTCCAGCGTCTGAAGGCGCATGAAGGCGTCGGTGCCGTCCTCCTCGGGGTTGATCTCGTCGTTGCGCTGCAGGGCGGCGTGGCGCATCGAGCCGGACTGCCCGGTGATGCGTTCGCGCATCGACAGGAGTTCGGTTTTGAACTGCTCGAGGTCGCCTTTGTGGAACCGCGGCTTTTTGGAATCGGCGGTTGTCGCCGCACGGGCCGGCACCTTGTGGGCAGCAGCGGCAGGAGGTATAGAAGAGGATGTTCTCACGATTTTACTAACAGGTTTCTTGATGGGTACAGCCGCCTTGGGCACAGGTTTTGTGGCGGTTTTGGCATGGGGCTGAGTGCGTTTGGATGGAGACTGGGCAGCACGTTTTGCGGCAGCAATCGGAGCGGGCTTTGCCTTGGCCTTGGCCTTGACCGGAGCGGACTTTTTGGCCGCCAGCGGTTTCTGGGGCCGCGAACCGGAGACTTTACGCGTCGCTTGCTTTTTGGCAACCGGCTTCCGGTGCGGGGTGGCTTTTGGGGTGGCTTTGGGCTTGCTCTTTTTTGCTACCGTCATGTTTCACCTCATTTTCTTGAAAGGCTATGGCATGGAAAGTTCGCAGCGGTCTCCGCGAGTGATGACGTAGTATACGGGATTGGTTAAAGATAGCAAGATGCAAAAACGGGATCAGTCAAGGTGTTCGGGGGACGAGCGGATCCACGCGCGGATGGTTTCGTCGAGGGGAAGGAGCGCTTCAATCCGGGCGGTCTCATCGCCTGCGGGGCTGGGCACGGCGACGGTGTCGCCGCAGGCTCTGCCCTCCAGGTTTTGAGCCAGCCGTGTTTTGTTGGAAATGATGTTCAGGCGCTCGTCGCGGTCCCATTCGCCCAGGATGGTGTAGGTCCGCTGCGAGCCGTCCTCCATGCGCAGCACGACGGTGGTGCCCGGTCCGACCTTGTCGCACGGGACATCGGTGAAATCATTGCCTTTGACGTGTTTGAGTTCCTGCTGCATCTCGTCCTGCCGCTGCAGGAGCTGGCGCTGGAAATCTTTGGCCGCCTGATACTCAAAGTTCTCGCGCAGATCGCCGTAGCTGCGGGCCACCGCGATGTCATGGCTGTTTTTGGGCAGTTCTTCTTCGACGAGGCGCTTGTAGAGGAGCTGGCGCTCTTTGAGCGAGCGCCACGATGTCCAGCGAACGGCCTCTTGGGGCTGCGGGACGGCGGCGCGTTTACGGTCAGCCAGCGAGGGGTCGAGTTTCAGCATGCGGCCCAGCAGGGATCGATGCGTGGAGGGGTCCCAGGCTGGCGAGGCCTGCACGCGTTCAAAGAAAAGCTGGCGCTGTGGCGTGTCCAACTCGGCGAAGATCATCTCCAGCCATTTGCTCTGTTCGAAAAGCGTCTTGAGGCTGTTTTGCATACGCAGGGCTTCGCCGGAGAGGCGGCCTTCAACGAGAACGATCGCGTGGTTCAACAGTTCGCTCAGAGGCGGCAGGTTCCACGCGGCGGTCTCGGCGCGGAAGCGGAAAACCCAGTTGATCAGCGTGGGCGGGGCTTTGGGCTGGCTCAGCAGTCTGCGGCAGGCTGCGGCGGCCTCGGGCGTCTGCTTGAGGGCGGCCAACACATCGCTGAGCAGGTTGAACGGCATGCGGCTGAGTCTGCCGAGCAGACGTTCGGCAGCCTGGCTGCCTTCGGCGAGCAAGAAGGTGACCATTGCCGAGACGTCGCGCACGCCGAGGCGTTCGGCGGCTTCGATGTAGCGGTCGTCTTCCCATAGGTGTACGCGCATTTGCTCGGCGGGCGGGGTGAGAAAACCGAGTCGGCTGACTGCGGCGGCCAGCCGCGCATAGAGCGCGGCGTCGGTGTTGTGCGCGCCTTTCACGGCGAAGGCAAGCCGCTCCTCCAGCACGCCGCGCCGCGTCTCTTCCAAGCCGGCGAACTGATTGGCCGCGTCCAGTTCGTTGACATCGTTCAGGATCTGGGTCGGATCGGTCAGTGCGGCGAAGCGCGTGAACCAGGCGTCGCCGTACGACTCCGGCTCGGCAAGCAGGCGCAAGGGATCGGAGCGCTTGGACGGGATCACGACCAGCGGGTCGTTCTTGAAGGCCTTGCGCGCCGAGTCCCAAAAGCTTTTCCAGCCGGAGGTCGTGACGAAGCCTTGCCGCGTGAGCGTCTCTTCGAGCCGTGCGACGGGCATGTCGCCGAAGCTGCGCAGCGCACACTTGACGAGTTCGCCGGGCTGTTCGGCGGCCATGCGCGAGATGGCTTGGGGGTCGTTGTGCCGCTGTGTCAGCAGATGGTTGTGCGGGGCACGGTCGAGCGTTTCGCTCGCGGCGGCGAAGGTCATCGCATGGTTGGGTTTGCCGGCAAAGTCGACGGTGACGCGCTTATAGAAATCGTCGAGGCGTTTGATGGTGCCAATGCCCCAGGCGGGGTCGAGGACCAGCGTGCCTGGCTTGAGCGCCAGCAGGCGGTCCAAGCGGCGGAACGATTCCGCAAGCGGGACCTCGCCGAAGCCCGCGTTTTCGATCAGGGCCGCCACGAGGCGGTCTTTGTTGGCCTTTTTGAGCAGGTCGCGCAGGTCGGCGGGGGAGAGCGCCGCGGCGAGCTGCTCCGCGCGGTCTTTGATCGCCAGAAAGAGGCCGGGAAACTCCGTTCGGTCGGTGAGTTCCTCGACCAGCACCAACGTCCACTCCGCAGCTTTGGCTCTGTTTGCGGTTTCACAGGCGTGGATCTGCGACAGGAGGTCGACCACAGGCAGGGGGCGCTGCTCCAACAGGGCGAGAAAATCACTCTCGGTTACGGTGTTCGTCACGGAGTCTTCCATTCATCAATCCTCGGTTCCACATGAAAAGGGTTGAATAAAATACCAAAGACCGGGTCGAAAGGGAAGCGCCGCATTTCTTTCACGAAGATCAGGCTTTGTTCGAAGGTTTCGGCACGGAGCGGCCGAGCTGCGCGAGGACGAGCTTGAGCGCATGCCAGACCTCGGTTTTGGCGCGCTTGAGCCCGGCGGCATCGCCGAGCGACTCGAAGCGCAGGATATAGGCGGGGTGGTAGGTCGGCATGACCGGGATGCCGTCGTAACGCGTCCACTGTCCCTGCATGCGCGTGACGCCGACCTGCGTGTCCAGCAGGCCGCGGATCGCGGTGCCGCCCAGCAGCACGATGACTTTGGGCTGCACGATGCGGATTTGTTCGCGCAGGAAGGGCAGGCAGGCCTGCATCTCCTCCGGGGCGGGCGTGCGGTTGCCGGGCGGCCGGCATTTGCAGATGTTGGCGATGAAGATGTCGTCACGCGTGTAGCCCATCGCGGTGATCATCTTGGTGAGCAGGTGGCCGGCCGCGCCGACAAACGCCTCGCCCGCGCGGTCTTCGTCCGCACCTGGCGCTTCGCCGATGAACATCACATCGGGCGAGAGCGGGTTGCCTTGGCCCGGCACGCAACGGTTACGCTGTCTGCGCAACACGCAGGTCTCGCACGCTTCGGCGCGTGCGGCGATCGCGGCGAGTTCCTGACGGCGCTGATCCAGCGTCAGAACGCGCGTTGCGCCAGGCCGCGCCACAGGCGGAGCGGCCGCGGGCGGTGCCGCGACGGCAGGGCGCGCCGGGGGCGCGGGCACGGCGGCGGGAAGCGGTGCGGCGGCCGCGCCGGAGCGCGCGGCCAGCGCCCGGATCACGGCGGGCTCCACCTCGACCGACCGTGTGCCTAGCTCCTTGAGCAACGCCAGATGGTCGGCCAGACCGTCGATGATGTCAGTCCACTCGGACATCGTGTCATGCCTCTGCAAAGCCGTTCGGATTGGCGGACTGCCAGCGCCAGGCGTCCTCGCACATCGTGCGCAGGTCGCGCGCGGCCTGCCAGCCGAGTTCGCGCTGCGCCTTGGACGGGTCGGCCCAGCAGGCGGCCACATCGCCGGGCCGGCGGGGCTGGATCGTGAACGGGATGGGGCGTCCCGAAGCCTGTTCAAAGGCGGCGATCACCTCGAGCACACTCGATCCCTTGCCGGTCCCGAGGTTGTAGACCGCGAGTCCGGGACCCGTTGTGAGGGCGTCCAGCGCTTTGAGGTGGCCGAGCGCCAGATCGACCACGTGGATGTAGTCGCGAACGCCGGTGCCGTCGGGCGTCGGATAGTCGTTGCCGAAGATCGACAGGCTGGCGCGGCGCCCGATCGCGACCTGCGCCACGAACGGCAGGAGGTTGTTCGGGATACCGGCAGGGTCCTCGCCGATCAGGCCGCTGGGGTGCGCGCCGATCGGGTTGAAGTAGCGAAGCAGGATGATGTTCCACGCGGGCGAGGCCTTCTGCACGTCGCGGAGGATCTGTTCCATCATGAGTTTCGACCAGCCGTAGGGATTGGTCGCGCCGGGCGTGGGGAAGTCCTCGCGGATCGGCACGGAGGCCGGATCGCCGTAGACGGTGGCGGAGGAGCTGAACACAAGATTGCGGCACCCGGCTGCAGCCATGGCCTCGCACAGCGTGATGGTGCCGGTGATGTTGTTGCCGTAGTAGTCCAGCGGGATGCGCACCGATTCGCCGACCGCTTTGAGCGCGGCAAAATGAATGACCGCGTCCACCGGGCCTTCCGCTTGGAAGACCGCGTCCAGCGCGGCTCGGTCGCGAATGTCGGCTTTGTGGAACGGCATCGTCTTGCCGGTGATCGCGGCAACCCGCCGCAGGCTTTCTTGCTTGCTGTTGCAGAGGTTGTCGACGACGGCGACGTCGTGCCCGGCCTGCAAAAGTTCAACGGCGGTGTGGCTGCCGATAAAGCCGGCCCCGCCCGTAACCAATACCTTCATGATGCTTCCTTTCGAAAGAGAGCCCTCAGTTTAACGCAATCCATGACGAAAACAACCGCGAAGTTTACGTATGCCGCATGCTTGCATTTCTGGCTGAACTGTGGCACAGTGAAAGCACCATGACAAACGGCCGGTTGCCGTTGCATGAACATGAAGGAAGACATCATATGAAAAAATTACTGACGTTGGGCATTCTGGCTGCTGTGTCGGCATCGATGACGGGCTGTGGCGTGATTCCGCTGAAAGGGACCAGCATGGCGGCTATCACCATTGACCACGTGGCCTCCGACCCGGTTGTTGACAACAGTGTCCGCCCGGTCAAAAAAGGCGTTGCGTCGGCAAAAGGCATCATCCTGTTCAACACCGGCGACGCGTCGATCGGCGCGGCGATGCGCGAGGGCGGCCTGTCGAAAGTTCATCACGTGGACTACGATGTGACGAACATCCTGTTCCTCTACAACGAGATCAAGACGACGGTTTACGGCGAATAAGCGCCGTCTGCGACATCATTGAAAAAAGGGCCGGGCCATCGCCCGGCCTTTTTTTTCAGGCGTGCGGCGTCAGCCATGCCCGCCAGGCGTCAGCCGCGTTGCGCAACGCATGGCCGCGGTGCGAAAGGGTGTTCTTGACCGCGCTGTCGAGTTCGGAAAAGGTTTTGTCGCTGCCGTCAGGCACAAAGAGCGGGTCATAGCCGAAGCCGTTCTCGCCGCGCGTTTCGGTGATGATCCGGCCCTCGCAACGGCCGTCAACGGTCCATGCGCGTCCGTCTGGCGCACAGAGCGCGATCACGCAGCGGAAGCGGGCGCGGCGGTCGGTCACGCCGTCGAGCGCGCGCAACAGCTTGGCGTTGTTGGCGGCGTAATCGCACGGCTCGCCGGCGTACCGTGCCGAAAAGACGCCCGGCGCGTTATCCAGCGCCGCGACTTCGAGCCCGGAGTCGTCTGCCAGCGTCCAGAGTCCGGAGACCGCGCACAGCTCGCGCGCTTTCTTGAGCGCGTTGCCTTCAAAGGTGTCGGCGTCCTCCTCGACATCGTCCGGCAGGCCCGGCAGCTCGTCGGCTGCGATCAACCGCAAGGACGGCAGCGCGAAGATCTGGCGGATCTCCTCCAGCTTGTGGCGGTTGCGGGTTGCGATCAACAGGGTCATGCTCGTTCTTCTCCTTGCGTGGATCGTGGGTTAACGTCCGGCCAGGGCGTCTACGGTGACACGCTCCCATCCGGGCAGTGACAGGACATGCTCCAGCAACGCGGCGCAGGCGCAGGCGTCATACAGTGCGTCGTGCGCGGCGCGTCCGGGGCAGAGCGTTTCGACGCGCGCTCGCAGGCTCAAGGCGTCCGTCACCTCGTCGAGCGCGTTCGAGGCGAGCGACGGATAGGTGTGCCGCACCAGCGTCAGCGTGTCGACCCAGGGGCCCAGGCGGTGCAGCGGCGCAAGCCGCGCCAGCACGCTGCGTTCGGTTCCGACATTGTGCGCGACAAGCGGAACGCCGGTGAGCCACTCCGACAGTTCGGGCCACAGCTCACTCGGCCGGGGCGCAGCGGCGAGCTGTGCGCGAAGCGCCGCGTGACGCCCCGGCGCGCGCGGGTTGAAAGGGCGTTCGCCGACATGCAGCAGGCTCTCGAACCGTTCGTCCGCGCAGATGCGCCCGCCGCGCAACCGCAGCATGCCGATTTGCCAGGGTTCCACCGGATACCCCTCCACGGCGCCTGTGGTTTCAAAATCAATCACCGTGAAACAGGCCTGGCGGGCTTCTGTGTAGCAGGCGAGCGCGCTCACCGCATGTTGCCGATCTGCGCGTGAAGGCATCCCGACACCAAGGTCCACAGGACCAGCAGGCCTGTGAGCCATCCCCACCTCATTTTCGTCATGGTTGATCGCTTTCTTTTGCGCGAGGGGCGCGAAGGAGTTTACGAAGATTGCGCGTCCCGGCATGGTCCGGGACCTGTGCGTCGGCCTCGGCCAGGCAGGCGACGGCCCGGTCCAGGTCGCCGCGCTGTCGGGCCAGATAGCCCAGATAGAACAGAATGCGGCCCAGCAGGAAGCGGTCATCGTCGCCGGCTTCGCCGGGGGCCGGCCGGCATTTGGCGCGCGCGGCTTCGAACGCCTGTTCGGCGCGGACCGGATCTTTCAAAGAGTGAAGGGCCAGTTCGCCGAGTGAGACTTCGATCGTCGCGTTCGACGGGTTCAGGCGGACACCCTCTTCAAGCAGCGCCAGGGCGTCGAGGGGCCGTTTCAGCATGCGTTCCAGCACATAAGCTGAGCTTTCGAACGCCTGGATGTTGCTCGGCGACGTGCGGCAGGCGGCCCATAGCCAAGGCAGCAGTTCGCGCGCGTCTTCGCCCTCGGTGTGCCGGTGCGCTTGGACGTGCACCCGCGCGTTGAGCCAGGCCAAGGGATCGCGCGGAATCGGCGCGGCATGATCCTGTTCGTGGCCGTCTTCAGCGTGCGGGCGGGCCTCCGAACCGACGAGGCCGCACGCGCAGTCGCTGTGCTGAACGCCGCCATGAAAGTAGTCGTCGGCCTTGGTCATCATGGCGGTGCTGAGCACGTGGCGGGCGTCGCCCAGCAACATGGCCATGACGTCCTCTCCGGCGGCCTGCGGCAGCCGTCCGGCGAACAGGTCGGGCATGAACCGGCCCCAGGCGAGCGTCAGCAGCGCGCCTGCGGCAAGAACCGGAAGATCGAAGCGTTGCATCATGCGGTCCTCTCAGAATCGCTTGCGCCGGAAGGCCCGGCTGGCCAGCGCCAGACAGAGCGCCGCATAGCAGGCGGCGTAGCCGAGGACAGCCGCGCAGACCCAGCCGTCCACGCAGGGCCACGCATGCACCACGCGCTGGCGCATGTCAAAAAATTCAAGGTGCGGGGCGAACCAGTGGATCGCCAGGAGGATCGAGCGGCCCGGCCCCGTTTGCGCGGCGGCCAGCGCGGGCAGGCGCTGCCCGAAGGCGAGCATGCCCACGGTCGTCAGTCCGCACAGGGTCAGCGTGGCCGACGGGGTCAGGACGAGCGAACCCAGCAGGGCCAGGGCTGTGAGGACGGTCAAGAAGCCAACATGCAGCAAAAAGGCCTGCAGCAGCACCGGCGTGAACCACGCGCCCTGCCGCACGCCGGCCAGCAACGCATAGGCCAGATAAAAGACCAGCAGCGCGGAAACCGAAGCGCCGAGCCCGCCCAGGTACTTGCCGAAGAGGACCGTGCCGCGGCCGACCGGTTTGGCCAGCAGCGGGTAGATCGTGCGGCTCTCAAATTCAGGCGGGAAGAGGCGGGCCGAAACGCCGAGGCCGATGATGATCGAGAAGATCCAGATCAGCAGCAGGGCCAACTCGTTGATGTAGCGGCTGGCGCCGCTCACGCCGAACGGCTCAAAAAAGGCCAGCGGCAGGAGAATCACCATGGCCAGCAGGAAGACCACAAAGAGGTCTTTGCGGCGATAAAGTTCCAGAACGGCGAGTCTGGCGAGCGCCGCCAGTTGACGCAGGCGAAGGATCATGCCGGCACCTCCCGGGCCGTGTCGGCCTCCAGTACTTTCAAGAAAACGCGTTCGAGATTCTGCCCGCCGTCGCCGGCGAGCGTCTGCATCGCGCCGCACACCACCAGCGCGCCCTGCTTCAGGATGGCTACGCGGTCGCAGATCAGTTCAGCTTCAGAGAGTTCGTGCGACGAGAAGAAGACGGTCTTGCCCTGTTCGCGGAGTTCCAAGATCATGTCGCGGAAGTGGATGCGTGCTAGCGGGTCAAGGCCGGTGAGCGGCTCGTCGAGGATCAGAAGATCCGGATCGTGCAGCAGCGCTTGGGCGATGCCGGCGCGCTGCAGCATGCCCTTGGAATAGGTGCGCAGCAGTCGGCTGGACGCCGTGCCGAGCCCGACGCGCTCGATCAGGATTTCCGCGCGGGCGCGGATCGCGGATCGCGGCATGCCGCAGAGTCCGCCATAGAAAAAGAGCAGTTCGCGCAGGTTCAGATACGGGTAGTAGGTGGCGGTTTCGGGCATGTACCCGATGCGGCTGCGCGTCGCGGGCGAACAGGGATCACCCCCCAGCACCCGGACGCGTCCGCTGTCGGGCGAGAGCAGGCCGAGCAGCATCTTGATCGTCGTGGTCTTGCCCGCACCGTTGGTTCCGAGAAACCCCAGGATCTCACCCGGATGAACGGTCAGAGAGAGGTTGTCGACCGCCAGCGTGCTCCCAAAGCGTTTCGAGACGTTCTGAATGACGACCGTGTCCATACACCCCTTCCTTTTTCTTGTTTGGCAATCATAACCGGTTTCCGCCTGACCCTCCAGTGCAAACACGAATTATCGTGTGTGCAACGATTGCCGGGAGATCCGGTCTATGCTAAAATGCAGTTAAAACAGCAGGTCGCGCATGTGCGCACGGCCGACTTTTAACCGTGTGTTGGGGGCGGAAGCCATGAAAAGACGCGCACAGGATATGCAGGTTTTTCGTGACATGGCGCGGAGGCAGGGACGCGTCCAGGACGGCGGCAAGATGATGGCGGCGGTCTGCGCGCTCTTGTACATTATTCTCTGCTGTTTTTATATCGTGGTGTCCGGACGGTTGGCGGCGTCGCTGGCCGTCACGGCCGAGCAGTTGACGCTCATCGAGATTTACAAGGGGATTGGCTTTGTTCTGGTCTCCGGCCTGCTGTTCTACCTCATCTGCCTGCTGTTCCTGAAGAGCATCCGTCGCCAGGAGACGATCATCTCCATGCAGGAGAAGTCGCTGCTGCAGGCCGAGCGCAAAGAGGTTGCCGCGATGTTTGCTGCGTCGATGGCGCACGATCTCAACAATCTGCTGATGTCGCTGTATGGATTGGCGGAGGGACTCAAGGAGGTTGAAAACGGCGACGAGACGCTGGTGACCATGCGTAAAGCCTTTGAAAAGGGGATGGAGAACGTGTCGCAGCTCGCCCGGCGTGTTGCCGCTTCGGCGAAGCAGGGCCTGCCCGAGAAGGAGGACGATGTTCATCTCCAGGATGAAGTGGCGCGGCTGATCGCCTTGGTCCGCAAGCACCCGGACTTGATCCGGTGCGAGATCCGTCACGAGGGGGCGTTGGATGCCGTCCTGCGGATCAACACCATGCTCTTCGACGAAGCCGTGGTGAATCTGCTGGTCAATGCCGGCCAGGCTGCGGGTGCGGGCGGGCGGATCCTGTTGCGTGTCCTTGACCGGGGCGAGACCGTAACGCTGGAGGTGCACGACAGCGGCCCCGGCGTGCCGCCTGAGCAGATGGACGCGATTTTCCAGCCCTGTTTTACCAGTAAGCCGGAGGGGAACGGATTGGGGCTTCTGGCGGTCAAGGCGTTTGCCAACGCGTGCGGCGGCGAGGTCACCGTGGCACGCTCTGAACTCGGCGGCGCGCTCTTCGTGATCCGCATGCCGAAAAAAGGTGTCATGCCGGCTCCGCTCGCGGCCGGAGCGGCGGCGCGCGCAACCGTCTGAAGCGGCGCAGTCTTGCCCCTCGGGCGGGGCGCGGTGCCCCCCGGTTTTACCAGGTGAGCCACTCGTCGTCCGGCGTGCGGTTCTGCGCGCGCAGCCACATCATGATGGCGATGCGGAAGTCGTCTTCGCGCTCGCTGACTTGGTCGATGCGCTCGAAATCGTTGACATACGCCGCACGGACCTGGAAGACCAGGCAGTCGAGGCTGTATTGGATATAACCGCCCACCTCGTCCAATTCGTTGTAGCGCAGGTCGTAGCGTGTGTAAACGCTCCACGACCAGGTGTCATTGACATCGTGCGTGAGGCCGCCGTACAGCAGGTTCTCTTTGATGCGGTTCCACTGCATGACCGGCGAGACATCATAGTCGTACAACGCGTGGTCACGCGCGAGGTAGCCGCCGCCGAAGCGGAGCTTTTCGTTCAGCTTGTAGAATGCGCTGAGGTCGACGTAGGCGAAGGTTTCTTCCTCAAGATCCCATTCGCCCTGCGCCTTGATGTCGAGTGCGTCGCTGGGCGTGACGAGCAGCCGGCTGCCGGCCATGCGCAGGCCCTCCTCGTCGAGCGGGCCGTCGCCCTCGAACTGAAAGGCGGTGTAGACGTCCCAGTCGAGAACGGTGCGCATGCGCCCCTTGGCGTCGCGCGCCTGAAGCAGGTTGCGGATGCCGGGCCGCACGCCGTGCCAGTCGTAGGGGAGCCAGGTGCCGTCCATGCCGAACTGGTCAAACCACTCGATCGAGCGGTCAAAGCGGTCGAAGCTGTAGGCGCGTCCGTTGTCGAGGTCGAAGTGCGTGGGCTGGTAGCTGTAATCGAGATAGGGCTCGACGACGTGACGATAGCCGTTGGCGAAATCGGCGGTCGCCCGCGTGGACGCCTCGATGCCGAGGTCAGCGGAGTGGCGGCTGACATTGCTGTCAAACTCGGCGTCCGAGTACCAGGTGGCGCGGTAGCCGGCGCGCGGCACGATGCTGAGCGCGTCGCCGATTTTCATCGGTACGGTCACGCGGTGGGCGGTGTCCGCGCGCGTCAGGTTGTAGTCGGCCCAAGAACCCGGATAGTACATGAAATCCGGCAGGGCGCGCTCATAGCGGGCGGCGTCGCGGTTGAGAATGCCGGCACGCGTCTGGCTCTCGTAATTCAGGCCCGAGCCGAAAAGCGGTTGGGGCATGACAGTCAGCCAGCCTTCGGGCAAACGCGCCACGCCGGCGTAGAAATCGTTGAGGGGTCCGCTCACCATCGCGCCGGCGGCCCACGTGTGCTCGCGATGCGCCAGCGAGGCGAAGTTCATCGGCGTGCTTTCGCCGCGGTTTTCGTTCTCGAAGAAGTCGTGGCGCATTTCGGAGTCGCTGTTGACCGTGCCGCGCAGGATGAACTGGTCGCGCGGCGTGAGGTCGGCCTCGTGGAAAAGCCGGAAGCGGTAACGCTCGTCCTCCATGTCGGACATCCAGTTCATGTCGCGCCGGTCGTCGGGTGGATCCTGGTCCCAGGCGTAGTACGTTTCAAGCTTGCCGCGTCCGCGTTCCTTGAGGTCCCAGCGCAGGTTCTGGCCGACGGCCACGCCGCGCAGGGTGCGGTAATCGAGGTGTGTGGTGCCGTCCAGCTTGGGGCCGGCCTCATGCGGCGATTCATAGATGTTGTAGACATAGCCGCCCAGCAGGTAGGCCCCCCAGCGCGAGGTGTAGCCGGGCACCAATCGGAATCCGTAATGCGTGTCCAGGTCGCGAAACCAGTAGGGGAGGTAGGCGAACGGCACGCCGAACAACCACGGCACGGCGTCGAAGACTTCGACGTAATCGTTGTCTTTGTAGCGCGCGTGGCCAGTCATGCGCCAGTGGCGGTGGCCCGGGCCGTTGGTGCAGGTGGTGATCTCGGCATAGCGGGCGTCGAAGCGGCCGTCTTCGCGGCGCGTCACCTCTTTCGCGCCGATGTGGAAGACGCCGGCCTGCAGTTCGCCGAGTCCTGTGAGCCCTTTGCCGGTCTTGTAGTTGTACTCGATGTAATCGCCGGTCCAGGCGCCGAACCCGCGCTGGCGCAAGATCACATTGCCGCGGGCTTGGACATCGCCCTGCCCTTGGTGCAGGCGCACGCGGTCGGCACTCATCTCGTGCTCGCCGGTCTTGATGCGCACGTTGCCGGTGGCCGTGGTCCAGCCGCTCTTCTGGTCCACCTCGAACTTGTCCGCCGTGATCTCAAGTCCGGCGTCGGCCGGCTGTCGCGGCAACGGCACCATCCCGCCGCTCTGCGCAAACGCGCATTCCGTCAGTCCACAGGCCGTCACACCGGCCAGGCACACCACAAGGATAAAAGACTTCATTGTTGTTTCGCAATCGGGGTGAAAGTTACGCCATGCACGCCATGTCATTAAGCGTAAGTGAATCCGGTGTGTGTGACAAGGGGAATCTCAGTCGTCGTCGGCTTAAATATGGGGCCGACAACCGGCGACGAGCAGATTAAGATTAAGATTAAGATTACGATTACGATTACGATTACGAGAAGGTCTCCCCAACAGAACTGCCATGCGCCCGTCGTCAACAGAACGGAGTTGCGCCGGTGGCGAATCTGCGGAGGTTGTGCTAAGATAGGAGGGCGACATGAAAATCATGAAAACGCGCTCAACACAGCAGCCAGACGGCACAGACCCGGTCGTAACCGAGGCGATCCTGGAAAGCATTTCCGACGGTGTTTTCACGGTCGATGCGCAGTGGCGGGTCACTTCGTTTAACCGGGCGGCCGAACGCATCACCGGCGTGTCGCGCCGCGAGGCGATCGGGCGCCCCTGCGCCGACGTTTTCCGCTCAAGCCTGTGCGGAGCCGCCTGTGCCCTGCAGAAAACGCTGCAAACGGGCCGCCCGGTGATCGGACGCTCCGCCTACATCATCAACGCCGAGGGCGAGCGCATCCCGATCAGCATTTCAACGGCCGTGCTCAAGAACCGGCACGGGGACGTGATCGGCGGGGCCGAGACATTTCGCGACCTGTCTGAGCTGGATGCGTTGCGGCGGGAACTGGAAGGCCGCTTCAAGGCCGGCGGGCTGGTCAGCCGCAGCCCGGTGATGCAGCGGCTGTTCGAGGTGTTGCCCGCGATCGCGGCAAGCCCCAGCACGGTGCTGGTGCAGGGCGAGACCGGCACCGGCAAAGAGCGGGTCGCCCGGACCCTGCACGAGCTGAGCCCGCGCGCCGACGCCCCGTTTGTGGCGGTCAACTGCGGCGCGCTGCCCGACACGCTGCTGGAATCCGAGCTGTTCGGCTACAAGGCCGGCGCGTTTACCGGCGCGGGCAAAGACAAGCCCGGTCGCTTCGCGTTGGCCCGGGGCGGGACGCTCTTTCTGGACGAGATCGGCGAGGTCAGCCCGGCCCTCCAGGTCCGGCTGCTGCGCGTGCTGCAGGAGCGGGTTTACGAGCCGCTGGGCGCGACCCGTTCGGAGAAGGCCGATGTCCGCATCATCGTGGCGACCCATCGGGACCTGCTGGCGCGCTGCCGGGAGGGCGCGTTCCGCGAGGATCTCTACTACCGCATCAATGTTGTACGCGTCGAGCTGCCGCCTTTGCGCGGACGGATGGAAGACCTCCCCCTGCTCGCCGCGCAATTCATCACGCGCTTCAACCGGTTGCAGGACAAGCGCATCGAGGGGCTTGCCCCGGAGGCGCTGTCCCTGCTGATGGCGCATGACTGGCCGGGCAACGTGCGCGAACTTGAGAACGTGATTGAACGCGCCTTTGTCTTGTGCAGCGGCGGGCGGATCGAACTGCCCCATCTGCCGGAAAGCCTCACCGGCCCCGACATGCGCGCGTCATCGGCCGGAACGCGCGGTGCGCGTCTGCGTGACGCGCGCGACGCGCTCGATGCGCAGGCGATCCGTGCGGCGCTCGGCCGGAGCGGCGGCAGCCGCCTGGCCGCCGCCCGGGCCTTGGGCATACACAAGACCACGCTCTTTCGCAAAATGCGCGCGCTCGGCATTCACTAGAGGCGCACAAAAAAACACCCGATACGCGCGGCTTTCTGGCCGAGCCTATCGGGTGTCGGGTCAAACGGCGGTCGCCAGACTCAGTTGGCGCCGCGGCCTTTGACGCCGGTCGCCTTGTCGGCGTTGGCCTTGGCCTTCTCGTGCGGGCGCAGCGCGCGCACGGCCGCGCCGGCCTGCCACATCTCGGATTCGCGCATCACCTTGAGTTCCGCGTCGAGCTTCTGCTTGTAGTCGGCGGTGCCGCAGACCTTGATGACGTGGCGCGCCTCTTTCTGGCTCTTCACGGCCTCGTAAAGGTCCTTGAAGACCGGCAGCGTCGCCTTCTTGAACTTCGGCTTCCAGTCGAGCGCGCCGCGCTGCGCCGTGGCCGAGCAGTTCGAGTACATCCAGTCCATGCCGTTCTCGTCGACCAGGCGGATGAGACTCTGGGTCAGCTCCTCGACCGTCTCGTTGAACGCTTCGGAGGGACTGTGGCCGTTCTTGCGCAGCACATCGTACTGAGCCTCCATGATGCCGGCCAGCGCGCCCATCAGCACGCCGCGCTCGCCGACCAGGTCAGAGGTGACCTCATGCTCGAACGTGGTCGGGAAGAGGTACCCCGAACCCACCGCGATGCCGATCGCCAAGGTGCGGTCGAGCGCCATGCCGGTCGCGTCCTGCGCCACGGCGAAACTGGAGTTGATGCCGACGCCCGCGAGGAAGTTGCGGCGCACCGAGGTGCCCGAGCCTTTCGGGGCCACCAGGATCACGTCGACGTCCGCGCTGGGCTTGACGCCCGTCAGCCTGTTATAGACGAAGCCGAAGCCGTGGGAGAAGTAAAGCGCCTTGCCGGCCGTCATGAAAGGCGCGACACGCGGCCACACCTGCTTGATCGCGGCGTCGTTCACGAGCATCATGACGATCGTGGCCTTCTCACAGGCCTCCTCGATGTCGAAGAGCGTCTTGCCCGGCTTGAAGCCGTCTTTCATCGCGCGCTTCCAGTCGCCGGCGAAACGCTTGTCCTGGCCGATGATGACATTGACGCCGTTGTCGCGCATGTTGAGCGACTGCGCAGGGCCCTGCACGCCATAGCCAATGATGGCGATGACCTCATCCTTGAGGACTTTCTGCGCCTTCTTCAAGGGATATTCTTTGCGTGTGACGACGGTTTCCACAACACCGCCAAAATCAATCTTCGCCATGTCAGTTACTCCTCAGGTTTTGAACATCGCCCGGCCGTGTCCGGTCCAACGACTACACAGCAAGGCGAAAAATGAGGTTTCATGATAGCACCTTGTGCCCGTGACGCAAGTGCTTTGTTTCAAACGCTCAAACGCCGTCTTGTTTCGGGCTCGGCTTTCTGTCATACTGACACGCAATTGTTTTGGACAAAACCGAACGACACATACGATGATTTCATTCTTTAAACGCAATTCGCCCGTGATCCGCGAACGTGCCGCGCACAGCATCTCGCGCGCGAATATCGACCCTGACGCGCTCAAGGTGCTGTACCGGCTGGCCAACACCGGGTACACGGCCTATCTGGTGGGCGGCAGTGTGCGAGACCTGCTGCTCGGCCGTCAGCCCAAGGATTTCGACATCGGGACCGACGCGCGCCCGAATGAGATCCGACGCCAGTTCCGCAACTGTTTTCTGATCGGACGGCGCTTCCGCCTGGCGCACATCGTCTTCGGACGCAAGGTGATCGAGACCAGCACCTTCCGGCGCCAACCCGAGGCCACGGAGAGCGAGAACGGCCTTTATCAGACCGAGGACAACACGTTCGGCTCGCCCGAGGAGGACGCGAAGCGCCGCGACTTTACGGTCAACGGGCTTTTTTACGATATTAAGACTTTTTCGGTGATCGATTACGTGGGCGGTCTCAAGGACCTTGAAAAACGATTGCTGCGCTGCATCGGCGATCCCGCCATCCGGTTCCGCGAGGATCCGGTGCGCATGATGCGGGCGGTCAAGTTCGCGGCGCGCCTGGGTTTCACGATCGACCGCGCCAGTTGCAAAGCCATCCTCAAGTACCATGCCGATATCCTCAACGCCTCCGTGCCGCGCGTCTGCGAGGAGATCTTCCGGCTCTTTACCTTCGGCTCGGCCCGCGCCGCCTTCCTGATGCTGTGGGAGTTCAATCTGCTGGACGATCTGCTGCCGGAACTCGGCGCCTACATCGACGCCTCCGGCGGCAAACGGTCACCGCTCTGGAGCTATCTGGCCGCACTCGACGTCGATCCCGCAAACGCCGAACTCTCCAACGGCGTGCGGCTGGCCTGTCTCTACTATCCGCTCTTTTTCGAGATGCTGCGCCAGGAGGAGCGGCGCTATCCGAACAGCCGCGTCAACCGGCAGCATGTCGCGCGGCAGGCGTTGCATGCCGTGGCGCAACGGCTCCATATCCCGAAGGCGACCCTCTACACCGCCCAGGCGCTGATGGACGTGCCGCGCCGGTTCGCCGATTCACCGGCCAAAGGGCGCGGGCACCGGTTTCTTTTCCATCCGGGCTTCCCGGAGGCGTTGGCGTTTCAGCGGATCCTGCTGACGGCGGAGAAGGCCGACCTTTCCTGCCTCAACGAGTGGCAGGCCCTGTACGAGCAGCAGGCCGCTCAAAAAGCCCCACGACCGCCGCGCCCCGAGCAGGCCGACGTGCCGGAAGGCGCCGAAACGCCGCGCGACGCCGAGGAGGATGAGAACGACCGCCCGCGCCGCCATTCGCGCCGCCGTCGCCCCCGCCGGGGCACTGCCGGCCACGAGGCCGGCGGCGAGCCGCATGCGGTGACGGTGACCGAGGATTCTTAAGATCTTCGCTTAAGGCTGTTGACTTTCACGGCACAGAAGCCTACTATTTTCACCTATGCGTGTTTTGTGGGTTGACCTGATATCGGAGCTCGGAGGCGCTCAGTACAGCCTGCTGGAAGTGTGCGGCGGCTTGGCGGCTTGCGGGGTTGAAGTGGTGGCAGCGGTGCCTCAAGGGCCGCTGTTCGAACGTCTTTCGGCCAAGGGGATTCCCATCTTTCCCGTTTCGCCGGTACGGGCGTCGCGCCGCGGTTGGGGCCTTTTCTCCACGGCTGCGAAACTCATGCGTGCCCCGAGCACGGTCTGCCAGATCATTCGCGCCGTCAAGCCGGACATCATCCACGCCAACAGCTTGCCCGCCTTTCTGGCGTCGCGCAAAACTTTCTCCCATATCCCCCTGGTGTGGCATGTGCGCGATTTGCGGCTGCCGGTCGTCATCGCGCGCGACGCGGCGAAAAAGGCCTCCAGGATCATCGCGGCTTCCGAGGCGATCGACGAGTATCTGGTCGAAATCCTCTCGCCCAGCATCCTCGGACGCATTCGGGTGGTCCGCAACGGGATTGACCCCGCCAGCGCCGCTTCCGTGAGCCGAGCCGCGGCGCGCCAGCGGTTCGGACTGCCGGCGGAGGCTCCGGTTGTCGGCATGGTCGCGCATCTCATTCCGTGGAAACGGCACGATGCGTTCGTCATGGCCGCCGCGGAAATCCGGCGGCAGCGTCCCGATGTCCACTTTGCGCTGGTCGGGCGTAATCTGTTCAACGAGCACGCCCGGTGGGCCGGCCAGCTCGAGAAGATGGTCGACCAGGCCGGCCTAGCCGATGTTTTTCACTGGATCACGGCGAGTGACGATGCGGCGCAGATTTTGCCCGCGTTCGACGTGTTGCTCCACCCGGCGCTGGGCGAACCCTTCGGCCGCGTGCTGTGCGAAGCCATGGCCGCCTCGGTGCCGGTCATCGCCGCGGAGTCGGGCGGCCCCTGCACGATCATCGAGCAGGGCGTCTCAGGCATCCTGGTGCGCGGAGGCGAACCCATAGGCATGGCTGAGGAGACGCTCGGGCTCCTGGCCGATCCCGCCCGGGCCGCCGCGTTGGCCGCTGCCGGGCGCACGCGCGTGCTCAGTCAGTTCACCGTTGCCAAGGTGTGCGAGCAACTCGCCAAAGAGTACCGCGCGCTGATCGCCGCCACCTCGACCGGCCACGACGATGAGTGACTGGCCTCAGTCAGCGTGATGGGACGTTGTTGAGCCGCGCCGGGCCGCCGCTGCGCGCCAACCGACGCGCGGTGCGTCACGGGCCCGTTCACTTCAGCACAAACGCCCCCAACATCCAGCTCTGCGGCGGCAGGCGCAGGCGCCCGGTGACGGCGTCGAGCGTGGCGCCGGGCCCGGCGAGGAAGGCGTGGAAGCCGGCGGGAACCGTGACGATCAGGTCCTTTTCGGAAATGTTCACCGCGGTGAGCCACTCCGTACCGTCCGCGAGCGGACGGCGGAACGCGTACACCTCGTGCGGGAATGGCGTTTCAAGGAATTCCGTCGGCGCGTCGAAGAGGGAGGGACGTTCGTGGCGGAGCCGGCTGAGCGCGCGGACGAGATCGAGACGGTGCGCACCCTCCGGCGTGAAGGCCCGGGACCAGTCGATGCCCCATTTGCCGTGGAAGCGGTTCGACCAGATGCTGTGCGGCGCGGTGTCGGCGATCTCCTGCCCGTTGTATACCATCGGCACGCCGTCGAGCGTGAAGAGGGTCACGAGCAGCGCGTCGTTGAGGGCGAGGCCGAACGTCTCCTCCCAACGCTTCTGGCCGGGCGCGCAGTTTGCGTAGTCGTGGTTCTGGAAGCAGCGCATCCAGTGGTACCCCTTGGGGAAGCGGCTTTCGCGCTGCACGCAGTGGACGGACAGGTTGGTGGCGGATCCCTTGCCGGCGAGAAAGTCGCGGATCGCGACCTGCATCGGGAAAGCGTAACAGAGGTCGAAGGCCACCTGCTGTTCGCGCGGGTCGCTCCCCTCGCACAGCATCACCACGTCGTCCTTCACCGCCTTGTTGCGGCGGTAGGCCTCCTCGCGGTACCAGAGCGGCAGCATGCCGCCCACATCGCAGCGGAAGCCGTCGCACTGGAATTCGCGCAGATACCAGGCCATGTTTTCAAAGAAATATTCACGCACGGCCGGGTTCTTCACGTCGAGCCGCGGGAAGGCCCATTCCCCGAGTTGGAAGGACCCGTCCGCATGGCGGAGCGCCCACTCCGGATGATCCTTGAGAAAGACGGCGTTCGGCCCGCAGTGGTAGTAGACGACGTCGAAGAGCACCTTCATCCCCAGTCCGTGGGCGGTGGCGACGAAGTCTTTCAGGTCCTGCTCCGAGCCGTATTCAGGATCGACGCCGAAATAATCCGCGATGCGGTAGGGGTTGCAGGGGTTCCCGAGTCGGCTCTGCTTCTGGCGCGCGCTCCAGTACACGGGGTCCGAGCCGCGGTCAGCCGTCGCCACCGGACAGAGATAAAGGATGTCCGTGCCCAGCGACTTCACAAACGGCAGCCGGGCCTCGGCCGCCTTGAGCGTGCCCTCAGGCGTGAAGGGGCGCAGGAAAAGCTGGTACATCATCGCCCCGCGCAGATACGGCGGCACCGCGCGGGCCGTCAGGTTCGTCAGATCCTTGTAGACGGGGTCCTTCAGCTCGAGATCCCGCGCGCGCGGCATCTCCGCCGCCGCGAGGGCCGCGGCGCGCGCGGCACGCTCGGCGCTCGTCCGGACGGCTCCGGCGACAGCGCGGATCTCGTATCCCGCCCCCGCGAAGACATACGCGCCGTCCGCGTACGCGCAGCGCTCCGCGAGCAGCGGCGCGTCTGCCAGCGCGGCGGGAAGCTTCACCTTCAACGTCAGAGCCTCCCGGCGCAGATTGAACACGCAGACGATGCGCCGCCCGTCGGGTGCGGTGCGTACAAACGCCGCCACCTTTTCGGGCGAATCGTTCTCAAGCCACGCGAGGTCCCCTTCCGTGAACGCCGGCTCTGCGGCACGGAGGGCGCAAAGCTTCGGCAAGACGGTGTCGCAGCCGCTCTCCTGCCCGGCGGTCAGGACCGGCACACCGTCCAGCGCGAAGGCGAACGCCACCGGCACGGGATCCCAATGCGGGGATCCGCGCAGGAAACGGTGTCGCTCCGGACGGTTTTCCCGCATCAGCCGCCAGAGGCGTTCGAGTTCTGAAACGGGCTGACGCGCCTTCAGCACATCGTTCAGCGCGGCGTTCCACGGCGGAGGGAAGTCGGCGTCGAAGGCGCTGCGCTGGTTGCCGAGCCGCGACCCTTCGGCCACGAGCACGAGACCGGGCCTTAGGCCTTTGACCGCCTGACGCGCCAACTCCCACGTTTCGAGCGGCAGGCGGTCGGCACCCGACACCACCCAGCCGTCAGCCGGCGAGCCGACCCAGCGCGGCACAAGGTTGGTGAGGACGAAAAGCCCGTCCTCGCCGGACGTTTTGGGACAGACGCAGGGAGCCAACGCCTTCAACCCGGCGGCGTGCGCGGCGGCGGTGAACGCCGCCACCTGCGCCGGTGTCGCTGATGCCTCCTGCATCCGCACGATGGTCACGCCGCTCGCGGCGAGGGCGGGCATGTTCGCCGTGCCCGCAGACGGCACCTGCGCGACGACACCTTTTTCAAACCACACCGGAACGTCTCGAGCCGACAGCGCCAGCGCCGTGCACGCGGCCGCAACAATCACCTTTTTCATGATGGCCATCGTATCACATGCCGCCCAAACTACTTGCTTGTTTGCGCAAAAAAAACATCTGTTTTGCGCACCGTCCACGTGGAGATCTGCATTTTCCAGCGTGTACGTGTACGGGGACGTGAAAGCGAACGAAAAAGGCGAGGGCCAACACGCTACTCTTACAGGATACGGCCGCATGTGAGCAGTGGCGGAGGGGGAGGGATTCGAACCCCCGGTACCTTGCGGCACGCCGGTTTTCAAGACCGGTTCTTTCAACCACTCAGACACCCCTCCAAGAAACGTGGGCACAGTATAGGCGAAACGGGCTGGACAATTCAAGCCCGGCTACACATAATGGCCGGCATCACACAAGGCGCGGAATGTCCGGGGGTACGTACACGATATGCAGGCGAAGTTCAGGTGGCTGGATGCGTTCGCGGATCGGGAGACGGCGCGGGCGCTGTCCGGCGCGCTCGACCTGCCGCTTCCCGTGGCGCTTGTCTTGGCGGCGCGCGGCGTGTCGACCCCCGACGCGGCGCGTGCCTTTCTGAATCCCAGTCTCAAAGACCATCTGGGCGATCCCTTTGCCTTCCCCGGCGTCCGCGTGGCCGCCGAGCGGCTGTGGCAGGCGATCCGGGCCGGCCGCGCCATCGTGGTGTATGGCGATTTCGACGCGGACGGCGTCGCCGCCGCGGCGGTGCTGGTCACCGCCCTGCGCCGGCTGGGCGGCTCGGCGGAGGCTTTCCTGCCGGTGCGAGAACCGGAGGGATACGGGTTGACCCGCGCGGCGCTCGCCCGCTGCCTGCGCGAGCGCGGCGGCCCGCCCGACATGCTGGTGACCGTCGACTGCGGCATCAGTTCGCCGCACGAGGTGGCGGATCTCGTGCGGATGGGCGTCGAGGTGATTGTCACCGATCACCACGAGCCCAACGGACCGCTGCCGGACGCAACGGCGATCGTCAATCCTAAGCTGGGTGCCGCGCCGGGCGCGGAACACCTGTGCGGAGCAGGCGTGGCATTCAAGGTGGCGCACGCTTTGGTCGAGCTCGGCAAGGCCAACGGTTGGTATCAGGGCGCGTCGCTGGGCGGCGAATTGCTGGTGCCGGCAGGCTTGGCGACGGTGACCGACATCGTGCCGCTGACGGGCGAGAACCGCGTGCTGGTCTGGAACGCGCTGAAGTATTGGTCGCGCTTTGCCGGTGCCGGCTTGCAAGCGCTGCTGGCGCGTGCCGCGCAGCAGACGGTGACGGCGCCGGATGCCACGACGTTCGGGTTCATACTCGGGCCACGCATGAACGCGGCCGGCCGCATGGCGTCGGCCATGGCCGCGTATGAGCTGCTGACGACACGCGACCGTGACCGCGCGGCCGCGCTGGCCGCACAGCTTGAAGCGTTCAACGGGCGGCGGCGCGGCGTGGAGGAACGCATCGTGCTGGCCGCGCGCCGGCAGTGCGGCCTGGACAGCGCGGGTGCGGTCTTCAGCGAAGCGGCCGTGGTGGTGGGCGGGGACGGACCGCACGCCGGTGAGGAGGGGTGGCATCCGGGGGTCATCGGCATCGTGGCTGCGCGGTTGTGCGATGCCACCGGACGTCCAGCCGCCGTCGTGTCGTTCGACGAGAGCGGCGCGGGGCGCGGTTCGCTGCGCGCGGGCGAGGGGTATCACGCGCTCGACGCGCTGGCAGAGGCTGAGGAAGCGCTCGCCGGATACGGGGGGCACGCGCGCGCCGCCGGCTTCCAGGTCAGGCCTGGCGCGTTTGACACCTTCAAGCGGCTGTTCAGCGAGGCCTGCGCGCGGCAGGCGGCCGCCGGCGGGGGCGGCTTGTCCCGCACGCTCGCGGTGGACGGCTGGCTTGAACCGAACGAGCTGACGCTGACGCTCTGCCGCGCGATCCAGCAACTCGCGCCGTTCGGCTGCGGTAATCCCGCGCCGCGCTGGGGCGTGCGCGGCGTGACCGTGAAAGAGGCTCGGCCTGTCGGCTCGGCCGGGGAACATCTGCACTGCGTTTTCACCTGCGGCGGACAGACGCTGCCGCGCGGCGTGTGGTTCCGCAACGGCCCCGCAGCCGATGCGTTGCGGGCGCACGCCGGCCTCTTCGACGTAGTGTGCGAACTGCGCGAGAATATCTTCGGCGGCGAGACAACGGTCGAACTGCTCATCGTGGACATGGCGCCGAACGCGTGAAGGCTGAGCGTTTCAGGACTGAGCGCGCGGCTTGGGCAAGAACGCGATCAGCGATGCGCCCGCGAGCGCGACCGCGATCAGCACTGAGAAGCCGAGCGCGTAGCTTTTCGCGGTTTCGCTGTACAGGGCGCCGACCAGCATCGGAAAGGCCGATTCGGCCACGCCGTCCGCCACCAGGATGATCCCCATCACGCGGCCCAGCGCGCGCACGCCGAAGAGGTCGCCGGCCATCAGCGGAAT
>Ga0265294_10001952_pt1 | contig 27258 bp, 26 predicted proteins | sample MunlanPumphouse3_FD_192504 | JGI IMG/M metagenome (GOLD analysis project Ga0265294, IMG submission 192504) | Groundwater microbial communities from a municipal landfill in Southern Ontario, Canada - Pumphouse #3 | ecosystem: Environmental > Aquatic > Deep subsurface > Groundwater | place...
TGGATATTATGTCATTAATAATAGCAGCATAAATATTTATCCATGTATGAATATCACTTTCTTTGATTTCATTTTTGATTTGAATAGCTGTTTTTATTCTTATAACGATTCTTTTGATTTGATCTAATTCTATCTCATTAACCATAGAAATTCACCTGTTTATTTTAGATAAATAACTTTTATAAATAATTTATTTACAGCAATATTATACCATATTTAATAACATTAGTCAAAAGCATATATTGATAAAAACAACATATTTATTGCAAAAAAATATAAAAAATGCTATAATTAAATCATATGATTAACTATTATGATCAATCTGATAATAACTATTATGTATCAGAAGATGGACAATATATTATTGCTAATAAAGAAAGTATTAGTATTTGTGATAGTATTATATTTGGATGTGGCAATCGTATATATGGATACGGCAACACTATTTACGGTTCTAACAATGTTATTGATGGTTCTGATAACATCATATCAGGTGACAACAATAAAATCTTTGGTTGTGATAATCAAATAAGTGGCCAGAAAAATGAAATACATGGTGATAACTGTTTAGTAAATGGTAGTTTAAACAAAGTACATGGCACAAACAACACCGTTAATGGTTCAAATATAATTAATGGTACCGAAAACACTATTAATGGTCCCAGAAATATAATTATAGGAAATTATAATCTTATTAATGGCAACAAGAACTTTAGCAGCGGAATGTACAACTCCATTAATGGAGATTATTGTATTAGTCAAGGTAAGCATGTATCCATAAATGGTAACAATTCCAAAATTAATAATATTCATGTAAATTCATCGGTAAAGCAAGTAAACAAAAATAGTAGTAACTAAATAATGTTAGTTACTACTATTTTTTTATAATTGAGAATGCGCTTCTTCAACTATTTTATCTATATCATATTCTTCATTAAATTTTTCATTTTTAGAAACATAAAGCAAAAATTCTATATTTCCCTCTGGCCCTTTAATTGGCGAATAATTCAAGCCTATTATTTTGAAATTAATTGTTTTACAAAAATCAATTATTTTATTAATAACTTTTCTATGTATTTCTTTATCTTTAATTACTCCTTTTTTGCCAACCTCTTCTTTTGAAGCTTCAAATTGAGGTTTAATTAAGCATACACCTGTACCGTTTTCTTTCAAAAATTCATATGCTTTAGGCAATATCTTTTCTAAAGATATAAATGATACATCTGTACAAAAAAAATCAACTTGTTCTCCTATTATATCATAATCTAGATATCTAAAATTAGTTTTCTCTAAAGATTTTACACGTTTATCACTTCTTAATTTCCAAGCTAATTGACCATATCCAACATCTATTGCATATACAAATTTAGCTTGATTTTGTAATAAACAATCTGTAAATCCACCCGTTGAAGCACCAATATCCATACAGATATAATCTTTAACATTAATAGCAAAAACTTTAATTGCTTTATCTAATTTTATGCCTCCTCTACTTACAAAAGGTAATTTTTCTCCACGTATTATTATATTACAATCTTCTGATACCATTTCACCAGATTTATCTATACGTACCTCATCTATATATACAATTCCTTCTAATATAGCAGATTGTGCTTTTTGTCTTGTTTCAAAATGTTTTTTTTCCACTAATAACGTATCTATTCTTACTTTTGACATATGTACTCCTATCTACTAATATACAAAGATTGCTCTTTCATTCTTCTTAGACTTTGATTAATTTTTTGTGCTCTTACTTCACCAATTCCTTCTACATCATCTAATTGTAAAATACTAGCATCTAATAAACCATTTAAGTTTTTAAATTCTTTTACTAAATTATCTATAATTGTTGATGGCATTTTAGGAATTTTGTTTAACATTCTATATCCTTTAGGCTCTACTTCTATATCTGATGGATTTTCTGTATCATCATAACCTAAAATTGAAGCAATATTTTTTGAATCAAGTAAATCATCAGAAGATAATTCTCTTATTTCTTTTAATACCTCATCGCTCTTACCTTTTGTTGATTTTAATAAATAATCTTTAATAATCAATTGTTCATCATCATCTGTATCGCCTAATATTTGTTTTAATTGCATATCCAGTAATCTTCCATCATTTCCCAATTGCGCAATTATAAATTCTAATTCTGGTATCATTCTTAAAACCATTTCCGCTTTTTGTATAGCAATTAAAACATTTTCTAAAACAACGATATCATCAAATTCATATTCATCTAAATTATGAATATATGCTTCAAATACTTTTTTATATTTTTCTAATGTTTGTATTACTTGATTAGCTTTACTTTGTATAACAATATTATCTTGTAATACATATCTTATATCACCTTTAAACAATGTTATAATTCCACGTCTTTGAGATATACTAACAACCAATTTTTTAGTTTGTTTTGCAAATCTTTCTGCTGTTTTGTGTCTACTTCCGGTCTCATTTGTTATAATTGTAGCATCTGGCAATAATTGAGTATTTGCTAAAACTATAGTTTTTAAATCATCACTTATAACAATAGCATTATCCATTTTAGCTAATTCATAAATTCTTGCTGGCGAATAATCATCATTAATTCTAAAACCACCATCCGCTAATTTTAATACAGCTTCATCATTAGACAAAACAATTAGCCCACCTGTCCCAGCATTTAGAACATTATCCAAACCTTCTCTTATTTGTGTGCCAGGAGCTGTTTTTCTAATTATATCCAATAATTCTTCATTCATCCTATTACCTCATATATTGCTTCCTTCAAATCACTTACACCTATAATCTCAATTACATACTTACCTTTTATACTATCTTTATTACTCTTTGGGATAATACATTTCTTAAATCCCATTTTTTCTGATTCTTTAACTCTATTTTCAATTAAATTAACACTCTTAATTTCTCCATTTAATCCTATTTCACCTATAACAACAGTGTCATTGCTTATCGGTATATTTTTTAAAGACGATAATACTGTCATTGCGATTGCTAAATCTATAGCTGGTTCATATATTTTTATACCACCTACAACATTAGTATATGCATCAAAATTTCCTAAACTAATATCTAAATGTTTTTCTATTACAGCCATTAACAAATTTAATTTATTGAAATCTATACCTAATGTCGTTCTTCTTGGCATTCCAAATACTGTTCTTGTAACTAATGATTGTAATTCGACTAAAATTGTTCTTGTGCCTTCTAAGGCAGGAACAATTACAGTTCCACATAAATTTTCGCTTCTATCTGATAATAAAAATGTTGAAGGATTATTGATTTCAGATAACCCATTATCCTGCATTTCAAAAATACCAATTTCATTAGTAGCCCCAAATCGGTTTTTTACACTTCTTAATATTCTATATATTAAATATCTTTCACCTTCAAGATATAAAACTGTATCTACCATATGTTCCAATACTCTTGGTCCAGCAATTGCTCCTTCTTTTGTTACATGTCCTATAAGTATTGTAGAAATGTTTTGCTTTTTACATATTTGCATAATTTGTGAAGTACATTCTCTAACTTGACTAACACTACCAGATACAGATGTTATATCATCGCTATACATCGTTTGTATTGAATCAATAATAACTAATTGTGGCTTAATATCTTTAATAGTATCTTCTATTAATTCCATATTAGTTTCACCTAAAAATATAATATTATCCTTAACAACATGTAATCTATCTGCTCTTAATTTAATTTGTGTACCAGATTCTTCTCCAGAAACATATAATATTTTTCCTGTTACATCAATCTTATTACAGAGTTGTAAAACTAATGTAGATTTTCCAACACCTGGATCACCACCAACTAATGTTAATGAGCCTTGAACCAATCCACCTCCAAGAACTCTATTAAGCTCTTCAAAACCTGTATTAAATCTAGGTACATCTTCAATCTTAATATCTTGCAAATTTATCGGTTTACTAATTATATTTTCATTAAAATTATTTTTATTTGTAGTTTTAGTTATTTTTTCTTCATAAAATGTGTTCCAACTATTACAACTAGGACATTTTCCTAACCATTTTGATTGTTCACAACCACATTCACTACATATAAACACTGTACTATTTTTTGCCATATAACTCCTCCACGCAAATTAAATACATTGCATGTGACCATGCTAATCCATTTACCCATAATCCATTTTTCTCCAACACTTGTTCCGGTAAATATCCATATGTTGATGAATGATTCGTTACCCAGTCAAAATATTCTAAAGCTTTTATATTATCATTTATATCATTAGTTATCTTATATTTTTTAATATAGTATAAACTTAACCATAATGTTGAAATAACCCACGGATTATTTCCACCAATATAAGAATCACCTTCTATTCTTTTAATACCTCCAATATTCGTTTTTAAATATCTTTCTATTGCATTAACAGTAGATACCATTTTTCCATCTATAGGATCGCATAATTCAAATGGATATACTAATGCTAAAGCACTTGAACAAATTACTCTATTTTCTTTAGCTTTTACATATGATTGCTTTTCATCATCCCAAAAATGATTAAATATATTTTGACGTATTTTATTCATTAATTCTTTAATAGTAGCTGTTTTATTACCATCAAAATTATCTTCCACATATTTTTTAAATGCACAATATATACTTGCTAATGAGTATTGATCTTTTCCAAAATAATTTTCCCATATGTCATAAGTATCTATTTGTAACCCTTCATTGTCTATTGATGATACTAAATAATCAATACCATTCTCTATTGCAACTTTTTGCACAACTTTTAATTCATCACTTGAAATATTATATTCTTCTATTAAACCTATTACTGCAGAAGCTGTTTGATCTATTTGACTTCCCCAACAGGGTGCTAAACTTCCATCAGTATAAAATCTTTGTTCCCACATTCCATTACTAGATTGTGTTAATGGTAAAAATTTAGAATAATATAATTGAGCAATTTTTCCTAACCCACAAGTCTTCAATGCCTTCATAAAATACATACCATCTCTTGGCCAACAATATGCATATTTCCCACATTTTTTTACGCCTTCATCAACTTCACATGATGCAATACATCCACCAGTATGATTATCTACATATAAAGGCAATAACAATATTGATCTAATATATATTTCTTTTTCTTTATCATTTTTAAACTCATATTTATTTACAGTTTTTACAACATTTAACCAATACTGTTTTGTATCTTCATACATTAACTCTTCATTGCATTGCTTAATTGTTTGTACCATAACTTTATTAAAATTATCATTTTCTCTTACACCTATAAATATATTTAATTTCAATTGAGTTTCATTTTCTTCTTCATTTAATACATTTTCTTCAAAAGGATAAACGATATAACTTGATTTAGATAATCCTTCATATTCTAAATCATTTGTTAATAATTTCTCAGCATCATTTATTGTTCCATTAACTTTATATCCTACACTTGGAGTATCTGAAAAAACAGTAAAATATGAATCTTTTGCATACTGTGTTAAATAATCATAATCTTTATTATATTGACCTGAGATAAATCTTATCAAACTACCATTTTTATCATTATATACTAATAATTTTAAATTTGAATTTTTCTCATTTTTTAATACCTTAAATGTACGTACTAATATATCATTATTAATATCTACAAAATCCCTTTGCTCAATTATAATATTTTTAGAAATATATTTTGTAAATAATATATTTGCATCTAATTCAAAATTTTGTTCATATTCAAAAAATCTTTCATTATTTAGCCAATATAATTTTGAATCTATTATTAATCCTAATAAATTCTCATCTATATGTTGCATATAATCAATCGTAGGTGCAAAATATCTTAATATTTGGCCTTTTTTTGATATGCTTACTAAAATATTTGTATTACCAATAATACAATCATTTATATATTTTTCTTTCATTTAATCACCACCACTTATTATATATAGTAATTATATAATTATATATTCTTTTAGTCAATGAAATAATAAACAAAATAAATATTATATTATTTGTTTACATAACGAATTATAAATTATACTTAAAATAATATCCTAATACTAATTATTTTTTAAATTTATTTTTAACACACATATATTTTGGCAAACAAAAAAGAGATTAAATAACTAATCTCTTTTGTATACTACATTTCAGGTTCTACTATACCAAAGTTACCATCATTAGTTTTATACAAAACATTAACTTCTCTAGTATCAATATTTATAAATGTAAAGAAAACATCATCATTATCTTTTAATATAATCATTGCATCTTCAATTGACATAGGCTTCATTGGATAAGCAATATATTTAACAACTTGATCCTTTACAGCATCTCTAACAACATCGCTAGATAAATACTCTTTACCTCTTATTGTATCCTTTTTAAAATTCTTTTCTTCCTTTTCCTTAGTCTTTCTAATTTGTCTTTGTAATACATCTACTAATTCATCTATTGCTTCATACATATCTGGCTTTTCTTCTTGCGCCCTATATATTTTTGTACCAGCTTTCATATTTACTTCAACAATTTGAAGATTTCTTTCTGTAGACATATTAACTGTTGTCTCACAATCTTTTTTTATTACCTTTTCAAGTTTAGAAAACTTTTCTTCTGCATAATTTTTTAAAGCTTCTGTTAACTCTATATTTCTGCCACTTATTATAAATTTCATTTGGACTCCTCCTTTGTAGACTAACCTTCTATTTCAACATCATCTCTAAACTTTAATTCTTTATTACAACTCGAACAGCAAATTGTCTTTCTTGTATCATTTAAATCATAATAAACATCATCAGGTGTACTGCAACCAGCAAAAGAATCAGATGTATCTCTTCTACAATATCCACAATATATTTTCATATTATTCACCTCGCTTTATACTATATATCCATTGTACCATAAATATATTATCAATGCAACTTCAATAATAAATATTAATGGTAGCCCTATATTAAAAGCACTTTTTCTAGTCTTATGATGAAACAAATACATACCTAATATCCCACCAATACTACCTCCTAATAAAGAAATTATTACTAAAGTTTTTTCAGCTATTCTCCAACGATTATATTCAGCAAATTTTTTATCAATAAAAAACAATATAAATTCAAGTACATTAATCATACCCAAATATATCAATATATAATTTAAATCGATAATTTCTAATAACCTCATTTTTACCTCCTAAAAAAAACTATATTGATTACTTCTCATCATACCATCTAAACATCCTTCACCTTCTAATATTTGTATTGTAGATTTACCAATCTTTGCTTTAACCTGTAAATCATCTACAGTTAAATCACCGTTAGAATTTTGTACTGCATTATATATTCCTTGAGCAGCTATTGTACCTAATCCTGGTAATGTATTTAATGATGGCCTTATTCCATCTTCTTCAACTTTAAACTTGGTTGCATGTGAATTTTTTAAAGAAATTGGTAAAAATTTAATACCTCTTTCATACATTTCATTTACAACTTCTAATATTGTTAAAACTGATTTATCTTTAACAGATATATTATTGCCTTGATTTTCTAACTCTTTTATTTTTTGCTTTACAATATCTTTTCCTTTTATCATTATATTTGCGTCAAAATCATCTGCTCGAATTGTAAAATATGCTGTATAAAAAGCTTTTGGCTTATGTACTTTAAACCATGCTATTCTAAATGCATTAGTTACATATGCTGCAGCATGTGCCTTGGGAAACATGTACTTAATTTGTTTACATGATTTAATATACCATGATGGAACATTATGTTCTTGCATCGATTGTTCCATTTCTTCTGATAATCCTTTTCCTTTACGAACACTTTCCATTGTTTTAAATGCTAGTTTAGGTGGTAAATTCATTTTTAACAAATATAACATAATATCATCTCTAGTACATATTGTTTCAGATAATGGAGCTATTCCTTCTGCAATTAAAGTCTGAGCATTATTTAACCATACATCTGTACCATGAGATAACCCAGATATACGTAGTAATTCTTCAAATGTACTTGGTTTTGTATCAACTAACATTTGTCTCACAAATTTAGTACCAAATTCTGGAACTGCAAAACTTCCAACTTCTGAACCTATTTGATCAGGTTTTACACCTAATGCCTCAGTTGATGAAAATAAAGACATAGTTTCTTTATCATCTAATGGAACATCATAAATATTAATACCTGTTAATTCTTCTAACATTTTAATAACAGTAGGATCATCATGACCTAATATATCTAGTTTTAAAACATTATCGTGTATTGAATGGAAATCAAAATGTGTTGTTTTGAAATTATTTCCATCATCATCATCATCAGCTGGATATTGTATAGGACAAAAATCATATACATCTTTATAATCTGGTATAACAATCATGCCTCCTGGATGTTGTCCAGTAGTTCTTTTAATACCTACACACCCTTGTGCAATTCTTGTAGTTTCAGCATTTGAAACATAAATATTTTTTTCTTCATAATATTTTCTTACAAACCCTAAAGCAGTTTTTTCTTGCATTGTACCAATTGTTCCTGCCTTAAAAACTTTACCAATACCAAATAATTCTTCTGTATATTTATGTGCTTCTTTTTGATAATCACCAGAAAAATTCAAGTCAATATCTGGTGCTTTATCTCCATCAAAACCTAAGAAAGTTTCAAATGGTATATCTATTCCATTTTTATTATATTTTGTTCCACAATTTTGGCAATTTTTATCTGGTAAGTCAAATCCACACTTATATCCTGTAATCTCAAAATCTGAATTTTTACAATTTGGACATACATAATGTGGTGGTAATGGATTTACTTCTGTAATCCCTGTCATTGTTGCTGCAAATGATGAGCCAACCGAACCTCTTGAACCAACAAGATATCCATCGGCATTCGATTTAGCAACTAACTTTTGCGCAATTATATACATAATAGAGAACCCATGCTTTATAATTGAATTTAATTCTTTTTCTAATCTATTTTTAACTATATCAGGTAATACTTCACCATATATTTCATGTGCCTTCTTATATGCTATTCTTTCTATTTCTTCATCAGACCCTTTAATTCTTGGTGGATATGTTCCATCAGGGACTGGCTGAATTACCTCACACATATCTGCTATTTTATTTGTATTAGTTACTGCATATTCATATGCTTTATCTTTATCCAAATATGTAAAATCATCTAATATTTCATCAGTTGTTTTCAAATATAATGGAGCTTGAAAATCTGCATCACTATATCCTTGACCAGCTTGTAATACTCTTCTATATATTTCATCCTCTGGATTTAAGAAATGCACATCACCTGTTGCAACAACTAACTTATTACATTTTTCAGCTAATGCAATTATCTTCCTATTAATTTCATGTAAATCTTCAATACTATTTACAATACCATCCCTTATCATAAAGCTATTATTTCCATCAGGCATTATTTCAAAATAATCATAATCTTTTGCTAGTTCTAATAATTCTTTTTCAGGAATATTTTCTTGTATTGCTTTATATATTTTACCTTGTTCACATGCAGAACCAACAATTAAACCTTTTTTGTATTTTCTTAATTCGGACATAGGAATTCTTGGTCTTTTATGAAAATATTCAACATGAGAATTAGAAATTAATTTATATAGATTTTTCAAACCCGTATAATTTTTTACAAGAATTGTTATATGATATGAAACACCTTTTTTTATATCTGATTTATATCTTTCATGCTTATTCATATTTTCTTCATCAGGCTGCTGATTATCTTTTTCCATTATATTAAATACTTTTACTAATGTTTTAACATCATCAATAGCTCTATGCTCTTTTTCAATAATTATATCTAAATTATCTGCAACAGTTCCTAACTTATGGTTTGGAAAATCCGGATATTTTTCTCTTGCTATTTGTAAAGTATCTATTACATCATTATTTACCTGCAAACCTAATTTTTCAGCATTATATTTTATAAATCCCATATCAAAACTTGCATTATGTGCAACTATAGGAAAATTACCAACAAATTCTATAACTTTAGGTAATATTTCATCTATAGTTAAAGCATCTTTAACCATTTCATCAGTTATACCTGTTAATTCAGTAATATTTTCTGGTATATGTATTTGTGGATTTACTAGCTCATTAAATTCTTCAACGATTTCTCCATTAACTAATTTAGCAATACCAATCTCTGTTATACAATCGGTCTCTTTATTTAATCCTGTTGTTTCTATATCTAAAACCATATATGTATTATCTTCAGATTTTGCAAATTTATCATCATAAACTACATAACCTTCAACACCATATATAACTTTAATACCAAATTCCTTCGCAGCTATATGTGCTTCTGGAAAAGCTTGAACAACACCATGATCAGTTATGGCTATAGCTTTATGACCCCATCTAGCAGCAGTTTTAATTATATCAGTTGCAGAAGATATTCCATCCATTGCACTCATTTTTGTATGCAAATGCAACTCTACTCTCTTTTCACTAGATAAATCCATTCTCTTTGGTTTAGGTGCAACTTTAACTCCAACATTTGCAATAACACCCAATTCTTTTGCATATGGGTCATATTGAACATTACCTTCTACACGAATTCTTTCAGCTGAAGAAATAGCAGAAATAACAGCTTTTGATTCTTCTGCTGTTACAAAAGTTTTAATAGCCATAGTTGTTGTACCATCATATACATTAAATATAACCAAAACTTTTCCAGACTTTAATTCTCTACTATCTACCTTTATAATATCTCCTTCAATAGATACTCTTCCACTATCTACTGTTAAATCAGAAATCCTTTGTAAAGTTTCTTTAATTTTTGCTTTCCCAAATACATTATCTGAATTTTGAATACTGAAATTTTTATTTTTTGATTCTTCCTTTAAATCTTTTTTTGCAATGTCTTTAATTTTTTCTTGAACTATCTTATTTTCCATTTCTAAGTCATATTCTTTACTTTCACCATCAATAAAATTTATCTTAGATTTAATTCCATAATTATTAAATATTAATTCCTCAATAATTTTATTCATTTTTTTATTTTCAAGCATTTCTTTTGCTTTTACTGTTAATTTAATACTTATATTATCTTTATCATAAGTATAATCATAATTATTAAAAATACCTTTTATACTTGGATGCTTGTATAATAAGTATTTTAAAACTTGATCAACATTTATAGAACTCATATTTTGTTGACAACCAATATATTTCATTGATATATTCAATTCTCTTAATTTTAATTTATCTATAATATATTTTTCAAGTTGAGCTAACAATGCTAAATTAAAACTATTTGTTATTAACATTGTTAATTCTAAAATATTAGACTTTTTCTTAAATTTTACTTTCTCTATATGAGTAATATCTAAGCCATCGAACAATAATTCTTTTGGAATATCCGGAAATATACTTGTAAAAAATTGATCGCCCATAAATACCACCCTTCATAAAAATATTTGTATAAACATTTTAGCATAATAACTAACATTATGGTATAAAATACTTTGTTTTTAATAAAATTTAATATTAGCGTAACACTATTGTAACAAAACTGCAAATGTACATTTAAAGCACATTTGCAGTTCATTTACATAAATATATTTTTAATAAAACCCTTAGTTTTCAGCTATATTTCCTTTTAAATACCAACCATGATTTGATATAATTTTTATGTATACATTCTTACCTATCAAATCTATTTTTCCTTCAAAATTTACTATTCTTCCAGAATTAATTCTGCCAGTTAACATTTTATCATTGTTTTTACTAATTCCATCAACTAAAATATTTTGTATTGTGCCAATATATTTTTCTCCTGTTTCAAAAACTATACTATCTGCTAATTTTTTCAATCTAGTAAATCTTTCACTTTTTACATCTTCAGGTATTTGATTTTCCATTTTATCTGCTATTGTTCCAACTCTTCGTGAATATATAAACATAAACAATTGTTCAAATTTAACTTGAGATATAACATCTAATGTATCTTGAAAATCTTCTTCCGTTTCTCCTGGGAATCCAACAATTATATCTGTTGTAAAAGCAACTTCTGGTATTTCAGCTCTGATTTTTTTTACCAAATTTAAATAATTTTCTTTAGTATATTTTCTATTCATAGCTTTTAAAACATTTGTACTACCTGATTGTAATGGTAAATGTAAAACTTTATGAACCTTGTCACATTCTTTTATAGCAAGGATAACATCGTCAGTAAAATCTTTGGGATGTGGAGATAAAAATTTAATTATTTCAATACCCTCTATTTCATTTATACGATACAATAAATTAGCAAATGTAGAATTTTCATCATTCAAATCATTTCCATATGAATTTACGTTTTGACCTAAAAGTGTTATTTCCTTATATCCATTTACAGCTAATTCTTTTATTTCATTAATTATATCTTCAATGTTTCTACTTCTTTCTCGGCCCCTAACATATGGTACTATGCAATAACTACAAAAATTATTACATCCATTCATTATTGTTACATTTGCTTTATATTTATCGTTTCTTTTTATAGGTAATCCTTCAACAATTTGCCCATCAATATCTATAACATTTTCTACTTTTTCACTAGTATCTATAACATTAAATAATAGCTCTGGAAATCTATACATAGTATGTGTTCCAAAAATTATATCTACAAAATTATAACTTTCATGTATTTTATCTACAATATGTTTCTCTTGTGGCATACATCCACAAATAGCAATAATCAATCCATCTTTTTTATATTGTTTCATTGCTCCAAGTTTTCCAAAAACTCTATTTTCAGCATTTTCACGAATACAACAAGTATTAAGTATTGCTATATTAGCTTTAGAATAATCAGTAACTTTTTCATATCCCATATCTGCTAACATACCTTCAATTTTTTCTGAATCATTTTCATTTAATAAACAACCCATTGTTTCAATATAATAAAAACCTTTTTTTATTATACTTTTAACTTTTTTCATATATTCTTTTTGTTCTACTATTTCTTCATCTAAACCTTTATTATTCATTTTTACTCCTATAAAAAATACAAAGGTTTCATCCTTTGCATAATATTATTTATCCATTGACCATTCAATTTCAATTTCATTTTTACAATAAGGACATGTTATATCCATTTTATCGTTTTCCATATATATATCAATTTGCTTATGGCAATATGGACAAAAGAAATCAACATCTCGGCCTGTATTCTTTAAATCTTCATCATCTAATACAATTTCCTCTAATGTAGATAATCTTTTATCTAAATTATTTTGATTAGCAAATAATTCCGTAATATTGTCTATTTTATTAAATAATTCTATTTTCTTTTTATTAGAAATTTTTAATTCATCAATATACATAATTAAATCTTTATATGCTTTATCAAAATTATTCATTAATTTGCCCTTTCCATATATTCGCCAACTCTTGTGTCAATTCTTATAATATCTCCAATATTAATAAATAATGGTACATTAAATGTTGCTCCTGTTTCTACCGTAGCTGGCTTTGTTGAACCTGTTGAAGTATTACCTGAAAATCCTGGTTCTGTATATGTAACTTCTAATTCTACAAAATTAGGTGGTTCTACTCCATAAACACTACCTTTAAAAGATAATACTCTTACCATTGTATTATCTTTTAAATATGGTAAAGATTCTTCTAACATTTCTTTTTGTATTGGTAATTGCTCATATGATTCAGTATTCATAAAATAATATAATTCTCCATCATTATATAAATATTGCATATCTTGAACATCTATTTGAGCTTTTGGCATTTTATCTGTTGGATTAAATGTTTTTTCTAATACAGCTCCAGTAATAACATTTCTAAGTTTAGTTCTAACAAATGCTGCACCTTTTCCTGGCTTTACATGTTGAAACTCAATTACCTTAAAAACATTACCATCTAATTCGAATATTACTCCATTTCTAAATTCTCCTGCACTTATCATAAATACTCCTCCTCATTTTTCGATGCTTTTATTATATTATTATATTTAAAATATTTCAAGTTTTTTATATAATATTATAAAAAATCACTTAAAATTAGTTATAATTCAAGCTTTTGGAGTATATTATACTTGCATTTACTGTCTTTTGCATTAAACTTGCAAATACTATTATATGGACAATATGTGCAACCATTATCTGTTTTTTTCTTCCAATATGGGTATATATTTATATTTCCACTCATTATACTATTTGCTATTTTTTTCAATATATTATTTGCATCTTTTTGTAATTTTTTAAACTGGTTTAAATCTACAGTATTTTTATTAGAGGTAGTTCCATCTTTATTAATTTTAATATTTATTAAAGTTGATGTTGTTACCATATTATTATCCATGCAATGAAGCAAATCATCATCTTTTAGTACTAACCCTTTTAATCTCATTTCATTCATAATTTTAGATTCTAATTCTTCATCAGGAATCGACTTACCACGAATTATTGGATCATGAATCTTAAAATATAGTATTCCACCTGGTATTAAATCTTCTTTTGCTGTTACTGCATCTAAATATGTAATCAATTGAATATTTAAGCCATTATATATATCTGATATATCTACATTTTTGTTTGATGATTTATAATCTATAATTCGTACATATCTTCTTTTTGTTGTATCTGCTATGTCTATTCTATCAATTTTGCCTCTTAAATGAATTTTTCTACCATTATCTAGTTCTATTACCATATCATTTTCTTTGTTGCCAAATTCAATTTCTGTGCCAAATGGTCTAAAACTACTATTTTTAATTTGTAACACTAATACCCATATAGACTTTTGTAAAACTCTTATTAACTTTCTTTTTAAAACTATAAATTCTTTTGCATTTTTAATCATTTCAACTTTTAAATCATTAAATACAGCTTCTACTATATTTAAAGTTATCTGATTACATTGCTCATGCTCTAAATCGCTAAAATTAATTTTTCTATTAGCTATTTCTTTAAAAAATCCATCTAATACTTCGTGATTAAAATTACCTATATCTAAACTTCTAACTTTGTATTTCTCGTTTTCTTTTATATACAAGCCATATTGCAAATAAAAACTGTATGGACATTTTGCATACTTTTCTATTTTCGATATTGAAGTATTTATTTCTTGACCATAAATTGAATTACAATTTTCTTCTAATAAAGTTATATCCATTTTAATATCATAATTTAATATATCTATAAATTTTTGATAATCTTTATTTTTATACATTTGATACCATTTTAATAAAGTAATATTATCAAATAAATGAATGAAGTTAGCATTACATATATCTCTTGAATTATTATATATGTATTCATTATCTACAATAACTTCAGAAATATTGAATATATTTTTAACTTTATTAATAATTAATGAAGGCCTATAACTAACACCATTTAAATCATTTTGTACAAACGAAAATACAACTTTATTCTGTGCCATAGTAATCATTTTATATATATTAAACTGATCTTCTAACATCTTTTGACTTGTAGTTTTAGCTAATGTAACATTATTATCTTTTAATATTTCTCTTTCATTATCTGAAATAATACCTTCATTGGAATAAACAATTGGAAACTTATCATTTTGTGTACCAATAAAATAGATTGATTTCAATTTATTTATTCTTGTTCTTTCAATATCTCCAATAATTACTGCATCTTTAAATAATGGCACATTCCCTTTTTGCATACTTGTTAATGCTATTTCTAATACATTTTTAAATTCAACTATTGTCATAGAAACATTTTGTAAACTAATATCCAATTGCTTAAATAATTTAATATAATAATTCCATATATTTATATATTCAGCTTCTAAATCATATAAATTATATTCTTTTAATTTCTTTATTCTATTACTAATAGATTTTTGTATACCATTATCCTCTAGGAATGAATATAATATCTTTATATATTCATTAACTGTTTTAGATTTATCTACTTTTTCTTTAAACATTTTAAGCGGTATTATTATCTTTTCACGTAATACATTCAACTTTTCAATTATTTCTTTATCTTCATCATTTATGCCATATTTAAATTCACTAAACCATTTATATCCTTTTATTCCCCATTTAATAACATAGTTTTCTAATAAAAATATATCATCAATATCTATATCTAAAAATCCTGTTTTTAAATATGCAAATATTGATTCATAACTAAAGTTTTCTATTATTATATTTAATAAGGAAAATATTAATTGAGATATTTGATTATTATTTATATCCGCTTTTTCATCTAAATAATATGGTATATTATATTTTTCAAATATTGCCCATATTAAATCATCATACTGAGGTATATCTCTTGTTATTATTGCTATTTCATTATATTTCATACCATTTTTAATATCTTTAGATATTTGTATTGCTAAATTTTCAACTTCTGTATAAACATTAGAACAAGCAAAAATATTTATACACTGAGATTGTTCAAGATACTTTATATATGGATAATTAAATATATTATCTGATAAATGTTTTAACTCATAATTTTTACTTATTTTATCTTCGATCTTTTTTATACTTCCGATTACAATATTATTTTTACTACAATAATCTCTAAAACGTATATATTCTTTTTTATTTGAATAATATATATCCAAAATATTCTCATTTTTAAATTGTTCATTATCTATGCAAAATGTTATTGTAACATTATTATGTTTAGCTAATCTAGCAATAATATCATATTCCTGTTGTGTATAGCCATAGAACTCATCAATATATATATCACAATTTTTAAACATATCGCATTCATCAAAATGCTCTAACAATAAAGATAAATTATTTGATACAACTTTTCCATTTTGTTTAATACTATATAAATAATTTTCATATATAGATATTAAATCTTTCATTTTCTTTTCAGATTTTATATTATCAAATTGTACTTTAGACATTTCTTCAATACTAGCATTATATCTAACAAACTCATCAAATATATTTACAATATTTTCAATATTACCCTTGTTAACACTATTAAAAGTTGAAAAATTCGCTTCTTTTAGAACATTATATAAAATTACTTTTTTACCAATATCATCTATAAAATCAACATTTATTCCCAAATTACTTAAAACCAAATGTGCTAAACGATTAAAGGATAATACTTCTACATTAAACAATCCATTCATTTTTAAATAATCTGTTATTCTTTCTTGTGCAGATAAACTAAATTGTTCTGGAACAATTAAATAAGAATTAATATTATTTTCAATATTAACCATATACTTTTCTTTAACTATTTCATATAAATATTCACTTTTCCCACATCTTGACTTACCATAAATAATATTTATCATACTTTCACCTTGTTTATTTATACCATATAATTGACAAAAAAACAACCGTATTATATAATGTACAAGTATGAAACTCTATGTAGCATTTGACTATTGTAATATACGATGTCAAGACAAAATTATATGTAACAAATTAGTCGAATCATGTGATATGTTATCTGAACAGTATAATTATATGAATCTTACAGAAGAGTTAATAGCTCTATTTGAAAGAAATAAATCACGTTTTATACCTAAAGATACTGTAGATCTCACAAAAATGGATCAAAAAATACATATATTTATGTCATTGAATTCATTAAATGAATATCTTAATGATAAAAGTTTTAATATTTTTACCATTACTAGTATCACTGTCAATTCAAAAATCAAAGATTTATATTATCTCAGTCTAATATTTATTCCAATATGCCAAACTGGCAAAGGAACAACCATTTGGAAAATTATATTTTTTATCGATAACACTAACCCAATTAACAAAAAATAAATACATACTATTGAATGTATTTATTTTTATGTAAAAAAATATATAATTTAATATTAAGTTGCAAAAATAGTAATAAAAATGTATAATGTTCTTGTATGTTTAATCATGTATTATGTTTTGATTATAATAATCAAGACTATAGGAATGAAGAATTTGACTTATTAATTAAAGACACATTCACAGCTATTCAAAATTATACAAATATACCTGATTTATCTATTCCATTATATACACTATTTATTTCAGTTATTGATTATTTTAAAGAACAATTTGTTAACAATAAGGATTTAGACATATGTATTACATATTTTGATGAGCACAACAACGCAGAGAATTATATTAATTCACTTTGCATAAGTAATGACTACCCATATAACTGGATCATAAGTGCTAATATCAACCCAGTAGAATGTAATATAAATGCCTTAATCATTTATAATGGTCTTGATAATAAAATAGTTATTAATCCTGATTTTATTACCTGGAAAATATTCATGGTAATTGAACCAATAGAAATGTCAGCTAACTGACCTTTCTATTTTTATAATATTAAATATAATATTATAAAACAATAAAAAATATTATTAATATTATAATATTAAATATAATATTATAAATTCATTAATAATATTATATAATTTTATTAAAAATATGTGTCAACACAGATTTTACCATTTTCATCTATTTTTTATTTTTGTCAATACAAACTACTATAAGCAATAACTATCAAAAACAAATTTATTATTATTATTTACAAGATTAATTTTCAATGTGGTACCTGTATAAAAACTTGAATCAATACTAGTGCTTTTTAAGAAATCATCTACTAATTCATAATTAATATCATTGTATATTTTTAATATATTTATCTCATAATTATTTGAAACATATTTATTAGTATCATTATCTCTATAAACATCTCCCACTTTATAAACAGAATTACTATTGTAAGCAATATTTTTAAATATTACATATGAATCAATATCTTTTATATAATAATCATTAAATAAATCTATTTGTAGATTATCCATATTAAATAATTGCCCATAATATGTTATAAAATCATTCTTAGAAATACACATATAATTATCTTTGTAATCTTCAAAATATACATATCCTAGATCTGTGTATTTTTGAGAATCTATATAATCAATGTATTCTGTTGGTATTTCCTTAATAAGAGAGCTATTCATACAATTTATATATTTAGAAGTTAAAGAGTACTGAACATTTTTATCTGTTAAGTTCTCACCTATATCAATATTAGATGCTAAAAAAGTAATTAAATCATTAATATATCTTTTATCTTCATCAGTTATTTTAACATCTTCAATTGTATTGTTATTAATATTATTCTCAATATTATTTTCTTGTACTTCTAATTGAGTTTTCAAACTAGAAATAACAATTGTTGAAACAATTACTGTAACACACGTAATAACTACACAGACCAACTGAACAATATAGTTTTTATTAATTTTAAATTTTCTTCTTCCCTCTCTACGTCTATTTTTGGGCATTAATTCTTCTCACTCTCATTTCTTCTATTCTTACATGCCAAAATAACATTATTCATTAACATTGTAACTGTCATTGGTCCAACTCCACCTGGTACTGGAGTTATATATGATGCTTTATCTCTTACATTTTCAAAATCAACATCTCCAGATATTGTCCCATCTTCTTTTCGTGTAATACCAATATCTATAATTACTGTTCCTTCTTTAATCATATCTACAGTTATTAACTTGCTTTTGCCTGTTGCAGATATAATAATATCAGCATTTAAAAGTTTTTCTTTTAAATCTTTAGTTTTAGTATGACATATAGTTACAGTTGCACTTTTATTTATTAGTAATTGTGCCATCGGCTTTCCAACTATATTACTTCTACCAACTATTACACAATTCTTACCTTCTACATCAATATTATACTCATAAAACATTTTCATTACGCCTAATGGAGTACAAGGAATATATACTGGATATCCCATAGATAACATACCTATATTAATTGGATTAAACCCATCAACATCTTTTTCTGGTTTAATTTTACTAAAAGCTTTTGCAATATTTAAATGAGAAGGAATTGGACTTTGTAATAAAATACCATCAACCGTATCATCTTCATTTAATTGTTTAATTAAACTCAATAATTCACATTCACAAGCATCTTCTGGTAAATAATACTCTTGTGCAATAATTCCTAAAGTTTCACACGCTTTAGCTTTGTTTCTCACATAAATTTTAGATGATGGATCATTACCAACAAGTATAACGGCTAAACTAGGTGCTATATTTTTTTCTTCTTTTAATAAATCTACTTCTTCTTTTAATTCATGCATTATTTTTTTTGAAATTGCTAAACCGTCAATTATATTTCCCATATTGTCACCCTCCTATTTTATAAATAAAGCAACTGCAATTACAACAATACCTAATATTACTCTATAAACTGCAAAAATTTTAAAACTGCCTTTTTTCAAGAATTCTAATAAAAACTTTATAACAATTAAACCAAAAATAAAACTTACAAGAATTCCTATTATTAAAGGCCATCCAAAAACAAAATCTTTAATTTGCAATACAACAGCAGCAAAAACTATTGGCGTAGATAACATAAATGAAAATTTAGCTGCTGCTTCTCTATTTACTCCCATAAATCTTGCAACAGTCATTGTAACACCAGAACGTGAAACACCTGGTATAAAAGCTAATGCTTGAGAAAATCCTATTAAAAACGATTGTTTAAACGTTATATTTTCATATGTAGTTTTGTTTATACAGTATTTATCAATAATGTATAATAATATACCCATAATTATTAATGCTATTCCAATTATAATTGGAATATTCATTGATTCGCCAACCAATTTATCAAATAAATAACCTATTAAAGCTCCAGGAATTGTTGCTGCAACTAAATACCAGAACATCTTTCCATCTGTTGTTTTTTCTTTTTTTACAGCTAACTTATATCCACCAATAAATAAATTTATCCAATCTTTAAAAAAGAAAACACTTATTGCAAGTAATGTTCCAGCATGCAAAGCTACATCAAAAGATGGAGATATTGTTTCCCAATTAAAGAACCAAGGAATTAAAAATAAATGAGCTGAACTTGAAATAGGTAATAATTCTGTTAATCCTTGTACAATTGCTAATATAACTGCTTGTATTATCGCGTCCATATCCTATCCTCCTATAATTCTTCTAAAATGTTATATATAGTTTCTTTCATATGATATGCTGTTGTTAATGGGGCTACCTTACTTGGTAAAGATAAAGCTAATTTTAAATCTATATTTTTTTCCTTAGCATAATTTACATCTATACCACCTGGTTTAGACGCTAAATCTATGAAAATAGAGTCTTTATTCATTTTATCAATTCTATCTTTTGTAAATACAACAAAAGGTATTGTATTAATAAATAAATTAAATTTATTTATATTATTATCTAAATCATTTAAATGAATTGGTTCATAACCATAGGCTTTAATCCATGCAATATCTGAAAACTTTCTTGCTTCACAATATACTTTTGCACCAATTCCATCAAGCATTTTACAAGTTATTTTTCCTATTCTGCCAAATCCCATTACTAATACTGGTGTATTATGTAATGTTGTTTGTGATGATTCCATAGCTAATTGCAATGCACCTTCTGCTGTAGATATAGCATTTAAAACAGCAAATTCTTCACGAGACATTATATCTATTACTTTAATATTATTTTCTAATAACATTGTTCCAATTTTTGTATCAATCCTTCCAGCAATTAATATTTGTTTTGATGATAATAATTCTAATAAATTAGATATTAAAATTGATGTGGAATTAAATGGTGCATTTATTGTTTCATTATTGCTAGAAAATGGTAATGGGCCAATAACAATTTTCGAATCTTCAATTGCTTCTACTAATGTATCACATTTAATGACATGATCATTAGTCATTGTAAACTTATCAAATCCAAAAGTTTTTATTTTATATCCATCTTTTGCTAATAATTCAATTAAATGTACAATTCTCATATCTCCGCCTACAAAACTAATTTGTTCAACTTTCATAAATATCACTCCTATAAAATTCTATTTACTCATCTTTTTTATTAAATTTTTCATCATATGCTTTCATACATTTTTGAATTACTGCAATTGCTTCATCTCTACCAGACGTTTCAACAATTTCTGTCTTTTTTCCTTCTAACATTTTGTATACTTCAAAGAAATGTGCTATTTCACTAAATAAATGTGATGGTAATTCTTTAATATCGTTGTAACAACTTAATGATGGATCTTTAACTGGAATGGCAATTATTTTTTCATCAAGTTCATCATTGTCTTTCATCTTCATTACACCTATAGGAAAGCATTTTACTAATGTTAATGGATGTATATATTCTTGGCATAAAACCAATACATCTAACGGATCATTATCTTCAGCATATGTTTTTGGTATAAAACCATAATTTGCTGGATAATGTGTTGATGTATATAATACTCTATCAAGTATTAACATACCTGTTTCCTTATCTAATTCATATTTATTCTTGCTACCCTTAGTTATTTCAATTACAGAAATAAAACATTCAGGTTTTACTCTTTCTTTATCTATATCATGCCATATATTCATATTTATCCCCCTTTTTACAAATTTATTTTATAATATATATATTAAAATGTCAATTAAATAAAACTAAAATATATGTACTATCAATACTTTTAAAAGAATATTAAATATTTTAATTTTTTTATAGACATTTACCTTAAAATATAATATTATTATTATCAAGGAGTGATATTATGAAAAAAACATTAAATATATTATTAATTTCAATTTTAATATTAATGGGTGCCTATATGTTAAGTGGATGTACAAATAATGAACAATCAAACTTGCCAGATAATCCATCAACGCCAATTACACCAGCAACACCATCTAATCCAAGTACCCCCTCAGAACAAACTGATCCAATTAATCCAGTTTTAAATTTAAAAACGGTGACATTTTTTACTACTTTTTCTGATAAATATTATATGAAATACAAATCAGATGTTGAAGATATTAATGGTCAACCAATTAAGAATGCAATTATTGAAATATCTGTAGATGGTAAAAAAATGGCAACAAATGTCCAAGATGCTGGATATGGTATAATTGTTAACGAAACCGATATTATTTATATAATGCACAATGAAAAAATGTATATGATAATGGAAGGCGGAAGCTCAGAAAATAATTCAAATATTTTTGGTGATTTAAATAAAAACGCTACAGAAGCATTTATCGAATCAGGAAATAAAGAAATTAATGGAACAAGTTATTACTTTGAATCATTCTATGATAATCTAATAGAAAAAATAAATAAAACAATATTTTACTTTGATAATAATGATAAATTGAAATATATGGAAACAATTGCAGATGGAGAAAACTCTTTAATTGAAATTATCGAATTTACTACAAATGTAAAGCAATCTTTATTTAACATTCCATCTGGATATACAGAAGGAAGTTTGTATTAATATTAAAAAATCTAATAATATAAAAAGGGATAGAACTAAATTCTATTCCTTTTTTCTTATCTTTTTTAACACTAATTAAACTTTTTATTTATCTCTTCAAAAATATTTTCATCAAAATATCCTGTACTATGTTCTACATTGGCAGTACTTGCCAATACATTTATACATGCTTTATTTAAGTGTAATTTTTTTGTTACAAAATTTGATTTTAATGCATACTTTTGCATTTTTTCATACTTAATAATAACTGTTTTCTTTTGAAAAACTCCATTAGTAACATATACAAAATTATCATTATATGCTAAATATTTTGTATAATATCCTAATATAATGGCTATTATTGCAAATCCTAATATTCCTAAATATGAGATTATTGGAGCAAATGCACATATACATAAGCTAGCGATAATTGAATATATAGCAACGCCTATACTTATTGGTATTATAGCTTTTCTTGGTTGTTTTGTACCTTCTTGATTTATATATATTTCTGGTAATAACATATTCATTTTTTCTAACATTTCTTTTTTTGTTGACATTAATAATAGTACCGGTACTTCTTTTTCTTCTTCTCCCATACCTATATTAACAATTTCAACAGTATACATTTTTGCTAATCTCGCAAAAAATGGTTGTTTAACTATAATTGCATTTATTTTATCAAATGGAATTGTATATTTCTTTTTTGTAAGTAATCCATATTCTATATGCAATTTATCTTCTATTCTTCTTGCTTTAAAATTATACAATTTAAATAATTTACTAAGTGTACTATATATTATCGGTACAATAAATAATATTATAGCAAATATACTTGCTATATAATCATCACCGACAAGAGAAGTTTCAAAACAAAATACATATAACGCCCAAATTACAGATATAATTGAACATGCAATCGAATATAATGGAATACTTAAAAGTGTATATTTTATTACATCTATAAATTTATATTCTACATCAAATTTAGCTTCGCTTTCTTTTTCTAATATAGCTTCAACATCTTTTTCTGTACGCTCACTACCATATTTAGCTTTATCTATATAAATTAGTAATTTTTTTCTTAATTGATCTGCTAAATTCTTTTTTAATATTATCTTAAGATCGGTTTGATTAGCTGTAGATAATGAATTTGTATCTATTTTTACTTTTGCAGTATCTAAAAATCTTTCAAAAATATTTTGTTCAAGTTCAACTGTTGCAATATTTTTTAAACCAACTGTCATTTTATATTTAAATAAAAGATTTCTTTCAATAATTAAAGTATCTTTTAGAAGTATAATATATGTTTTACGCCATCTAATATAAAAAAACAAAACTAATAATAAAATAAAAACAAATAATACAAGTACTGATATCATCATTTCATTAAATCCAATTTCGCCACTTGCTAAATCAGATACTAAATTAAAAAAATTAGCTATCATTACAACAATTATTATACCAAATACTTTAAATGATTGTTCAATTATACTTGATATATGCAATCTAAAAGGTTTATCATACATATTATTTCACCTCTTGTTTTGCATTTTCAACATCATCATTAATTTTATTTTTCAATTTATCTGCAATATTTTCAGCAACAGATATTTCTAAGAAGCGAACAATAGCATCTCCACCAGCAGTAGTAATAATTAACTTAGATAATCCAAAAATATTATCTATTGGTCCTCTTTGCAAAGCAATTTTATGTATTCTATTTATAGGAACAATTGTCCTTGTTACAAAAAATAATCCTTCAATAAAATCAATTCTATCCTCATTTATTAGATATCTATATCTCATATATCTAATTTTAGGTGATATTACCAAATACAATACTAATGCTAATACTAATGCTAAAAGTATTATATTACTTAATATTGTATATTCAACAGAGATTTCTCCTTTAAAAATATAAAATAGTACAAATAATATTATCACTATTACTAATATTCCTGTAGCTGTTGCTACATACATACACTTTTCTGCATTTTTATTTAATTTTTTATACTCCATTTTTTATCATCCTTATCAATATAATTTTTTATTAAATTATACTATAAAATAATACATATTACAATTATTTATTTATTTCTGTGCAAATTTTTCTAAAACTTTAAGTTTAATATTATTATTACATTAAAAAATCATACAATTACCTATATAAGTAATTGTATGATAAATAAAATTAATTATTTACATATATTTTATTGTACATTATATAATTGTTTCATATAACTATATAATTCCTCTTGTGACATATTTTTATATTGTTCATATAACACTTCAGCAAATTCTAATTCTAATGTATTATTCTTTTTTTCAATGCTCTTATACATAGATAATACAATTGGTTCAGATACCATATTATTATATGCTTCTTCAAGATTTGAAAAATCATCATAATAATCTTGTACAGACTTAACACTACTAATAACATTATTAGTATATACATATGTAGTTGTTGTCATTGTAGCACCATCATTTGTTTTCACTATTATTTTATTGTCTACACTTTTAACAGAAGTGCTACCTACTGAAATATTATTGCTAGTACATCCGGATAAAACAAATGCACTTACTATAAATATACAAATAATTAAAGTAATACTTAAAAATCTTTTCATATGAATCTCCTTTGATATATTGGATTTTACAACTTTAAATACTCTAAATTAAATATTAGTATTATTTATCCTTATTATCTATAGATATTTTATTTTTCTTTTTACTATTTGCCTTCTTAATTATTAGCACTATAACAAAAACTAATAGACCAAATACTATTATGAATGGTAATAAATAAATTGTAATTAGCAATAAATTCATAGCAAGTAATTTTAATCCTTCTAATGAAGAAATAATTGTATCGCCAATTCTTTCTAAGAATCCTTTTTCAACAACATCTGTTGATACAACTTCTGTTATTCTTATTGTTACAGTTGAATATTCAACACGTTTATCATATGTTTGTTGTAATTTTGTATTATATTCAATATCTTTAATAACTGCTTGCTTTTCTTTTGTTATTTGAATTATTTCATCTACAGTTTTAGCTTTTTTTAATAAATCATTTAAAACTTCTTCTTGCAATTTTAATGAAGATAGATTAGCTTCTACATCCATATATGCTTCTGTAATATCTTCAGTATTCTCATCATATGAAGATATATATAATCCGCTACCTTTTAATGCATCTGTAAATCCTTTAAAATTAGCTTGTGGAACTTTTACTACCATGTATGCATTAGTAAAATCTTTTCCATCCATATTTGTATATGCGTTTTCAGATAAATTAGATATAAGAGCATCATATATATCAAACAAATCTTTTACTTTTGTAAAACTTTTATCATAATCATCAGTTTTAAAACTAATATTAGCTGTATAAACTACTTTTTCTCCTAATAAAGAATCAATGTTTTGCTCTGGTGCTATTTCGTACTTACTTGATTCATCATAATAAGGACTTGATCCATTCATATCAGAAGATGTATTCCCTATCATTGAATCTCTTACAATAATATCTTCCATAATAGTTTTATTATGTACTATTAATAAAAATATCCCTACTAATACAACAACTATTGCTAATACTAATAAATACCCTTTTATATTATTTCTCATAAATTCCCCCTAAACACATAAAATAAATTATATTCCTATACAAGATTATACTAGCATATAAACATTTAAAAATCAATAAAAATATTAAAAATTATATATTATTCATAACAAGAATAGATTACATCTATTGATTCTAGTATTAAAAAGATATATAATATATATATATATTCTTTTAATGGAGGTGTAATTATGGGATACGTTGATCCAAAAAATAAAACAAATGATGATGGTCTTGCTGGTGATGATGCTGATACAATGGAAGATTTATTGAGTGAATTAGGCATAAATATTTCCGATGTATCAATAAAAAAAGTCGAAGAAGAACATAAACCAAATAAATTAGATCCTAAATTATAAA
>Ga0265294_10001953_pt1 | contig 27257 bp, 21 predicted proteins | sample MunlanPumphouse3_FD_192504 | JGI IMG/M metagenome (GOLD analysis project Ga0265294, IMG submission 192504) | Groundwater microbial communities from a municipal landfill in Southern Ontario, Canada - Pumphouse #3 | ecosystem: Environmental > Aquatic > Deep subsurface > Groundwater | place...
AGAGGACCTAACTAGTCCTCTTAGCATGATGATTATATTTAAATATATTTAACATCGAGTGAAACGAAGATGCATGATGCGAAGCATCATCTTATAAAATTCGGAATGTATTGACCCACTCTCTTAAACTCAACTTTATTTATCTTATATTCTATAACAATCATATTATCTATTACAGAATCTTTAATTTCAAATCTTTTAATTATATCTAAAAGATCTAACTGATCTTTAATTTACCTTTTTATATAAATTTCAGTAAACAATCTATGAACAAAAGTAATCAAAATTGAGTCCCTAGACTCATTTTTATTTAAATAATTCACTGAATAATCTTGAATTCTTATTATCCCAGAGGTAGTCTATTCTTATGAATATTGCTTCATTACTAAACCATAATTCTTTCTGTTTATTTATTGGTATACTATAACTTTCTATAAACTCAGTTCTGAACTCATTTTTTTCAGGGTTGAGAATATCATCTAAACATGATATAATAGTTTCAGTATCATTATATACACTTCTGATTATATATTCAAATATATTAGCATTATACATATCAGCATGAAAATACTCTATTAAATCATTTACTTTGTTTTCAGTAAGTTTTTTAATATTAGATTCAGTTTTAACTATATATCGATAAACTTCTTTGTTATCTTCATATTTAAATATATAGTCATGGACATCAGCTAGAGTATCATTGATAATAGAAAAGAATTTAGATATATCAATATTAAAATATAACATTCTTTCTATATCGGAATGTTCTGTGAAGGATCTCCACATATCCCATCTAGGACATATACCTAATTTAGTCCCATTAATTGGTAATACTAGATTTACAACATCGCTCCAATGAGCGGCGTATTCATAAGAACTTGTACAAATAAAACTTTGATTTCTTTTGGGATAATGTTTCCAACTATTTAAAATATTAGATAATAAACGATTATAATAATTATATGAATTATTCAGTGATACTCTAATTCCAGGTTTTCTATTGACAATATTATCATCAATAACATCACCTCTAAAAATAAAATATCCCTTTTTGGCTCTATCAAAGGCTTCTGAATAGTCTGTATTTAAAAGATTTATTAATTCAATATCATCTAAAGAAATGTCAACAATATTATAATCTTTTAAAGTATCACTAACTAAAGCTTCATTATCTATAATAGAATTGTATTGAACATCTAGTTCATCATAGTTTAACATAATTTTATTAATACCACCTAAAAATAATTATATCTATTACTACTATTAAATTTAACTTTTAAGAGAACAAAAAATATGAGTGTTGACAAATAGTAATATATGTGTTATAATATAGCAGAACTAATAAAAGAAGACATATAAAATTCAAACGGAGGTTGTTTTATTGCCGAGAAAAAGAGATCCTAATAAAAAAAGTCAATATTTTATAGAAAAAGAAATGAATGAATTAATAAAGCTTTATAAAAAAGATAGAAGTAATGAGCAATTGTTTAAACAAATAGAACCTAGTCTTACTAATATAATTAATGGTATGATTAATAAACAGTTCTATGGTAATTATCATGTTAAAAATAATAGAATGGATGCAACTTCTGATTGCATGCAAGCTATATTATCTTCCTTAGATAGATATAATCCAGATAAAGGTAGACTATTTGCATATACTAATCGAATAGTTAAAAATACTCTAATGAGTTTCTACAGAAAAAGTAGAAAGATTAGAGATAACGAAATGAATTATAATGAGATGACAAGAAATATTGAGGAAAACGAACTGGATGATGATATAGCTTTAAAATTAAGTATGAAAAATCAACATAATGATGATTTAACAATTGAAAATCCTTCTTTAAGTAACTGTACCTGTAAGAATGTAGTATTAGATATAGATACCAGTGTATATATTATTTATAAATATGTTAATTATTTACAGATAGCAACACAATTTTATCTAGATAATTCTGATATATACAAACAATTGATAGATGATTTAGTCTATGATACCACTGTTAATTTTGAATTTGAAAATTATATTGATTCTATAATAATGAATAAATATGATATCTATAATAATATACTTGACAATTTGAATAACTCGTTGTATAATATTATAGAGTGGTTGAAAGAAAATCATTCTGAATCTATCTATGTAGAACCAGAATCTTATGATGGCGAGATTTCCAATAGAGCATTAGGTTATATAAGAAATTTTGTAAAGAAACAATTAAAAAATGACATAACTAAAAAATATGATGTTCATGAATTAATTCAATTTCTACAATATATAGTGTACAAAAGGTATGCTGAACATGGCGAAGATTAATTTACCTAATTCAAATAAAAACACATGTACTAAATTAGATTTAATTAGTAATGTAATAGATCAGTATAATAAAATTTTATATCGATATACCGGCGATTTCAAAGGTAGAATATCACTTCCTAAATTAGATAAAATTCCCAGAAAATATCTGTCTATTCATGAATATATCAACAGTAAACCAGAATGGAAAAATATAATGAAATTTTTATCTGAATCTGGTATAGATAATGTCTATGATTATATTGATATAATGATTAGAAATTGGAACATAACTAAAGCTAATATGAATCTTAAAATGAATAAACCAACAGCTAATATTATATTTTCTTTGAAGATGACATATTTATATGAAAAATATTTAAAAATGGAAGCTAATAAAGAAGATATGACTAAACATTTAGCTATAAAAAATAATGATGGCTTCTATAGATTAACTCCAAATAAACAAAGTAATATTAATAGTTTAATTAGACTTAAAAAAATAAATTCTGAATTAAGTTATCATGATATTGTTGATATATTTAAAGCTGAATTTGAGATTGATTTTATTAATAAGATTAAATCAACTCCTTTAAATGAAATAACAGAAGAAACATTAGTTAGCATGTTTACATATGAAAAATAGAGGTGTAATCTTATAATGTCAGAAGTAGCAGGGTGGAATTCCGACACATTTTCATTTGATATTGAATTTCAAAAACAGATAATTATAACAATGATACAGGAACCAAAAGTATTTGAAAGAATAGGATTGAATGTTAATCCTAATTTTTTTGAATTAAGAGAGTATAATGTAATATATAAAAATTTAATCAACTTTTATAATGAATATAAAGGTACTCCAACAAAAGAAGTGTTGTATGATTTAATAAATTCTAGCAGTTATAAATCAGACACTCTCAGAGAAACTTTAGATGAAATATACACAGATAAAAAACTACTTACCTCCACTGTTAAATATATTGAAGAAAATGTAAAGAATTTTGTATCTTGTCAAGCATTGAAAGAAGCTATATCTGATTCTATAGATGATTTAGGTGATATAAATAAACACTCTAATGTTAAAGCTAGAGTTGAGAAAGCATTACTTGTTGGTGCATCACTAGAAGATTATGGTACCGATGTATATGATTTTGATGAAGTAGACAGTAGATGGACTCGTAGAGCAGAGAATAACGAAATAAAGAGACTACCATCAGGTTGGGCTGAGTTTGATAAAATATTTGGTGGTTTTGGTAATGGGGAATTGTTTACATTTATGGGTCCTGCTCATTCTGGTAAATCAATGTATCTTGTAAATGTAGGTGCTAACTTAATACTACAAAAGTATAATGTAGTTCATATATCGCTTGAAATGTCAGAAGAAATTACATCACAAAGATATGATATGAGATTACTCGGTTGTACTAAGGATGAATTTAAAACTTCTCAAACAATTGAAAATCTTAAAAATCTATTGAATAAGCATATTGGTAGAGTAGTAGTAAAGAGATATCCTTCAAGTTCCTGTACTGCAACAGATATAGGAACATATCTAAAGAGAGTAGAAAATGCCAAAGGATTTAAAGCTGATGCACTAATCGTTGACTATGCTGATATTATGAGGTCTAGTGCTAAATATAACGATAGACGATTTGAACTTGACACCATTTATCAGGAATTAAGAAACGTTGGCATAGAGTTTGGAATACCGGTAATTACGGCAACTCAGCTTAATAGAGAGGGTTTAAAAGAATTGTCTAATGGTGGTATACTAACAGAAGAATATATAGCTGAATCATATGGTATTGCTAGACATGTTGATTGTGCTGTCACTATTAACGCTACACCACAGGATAATGCGAATAATCAATCAGTAATCTATGTTTGTAAGAATCGTGATGGTGAGGCTGGTTCTAGTTTTAGAATGTTTGTTGATTTCAAAAAGGCTTTAATATCTGAATGGACAGCCCCCTCTATAGCAGATATAGCTAATAAAACAAAGAAAAAACGAAAATAACTTTAAATAAAATTATAATTAGTACTTGACAGATATGTTTATATGTGATATAATATATGTATCATGAGAATTATGGAGGGTATTACTGATGCCTAGAGTTAAATCAGCGAAGAATACTTCAGTTAAGGAAACAAAAACAAAAGAAACTAAAGTTAAAAAAACTAAAAGTATAAAAGTTGATAAAAAATCAACTAAAGTTGAAAAACCCAAAGTTAAAAAAACTAAAAAAATAGTTAAAAGTTTCACCGATGAAGGTATATGTTGGGAAACAAGTAAAATTATACTTAGATTGATAGATGAAGATAAATTTATAGACTATACTAGAACTTTTATGTCTGGGGCTAGTATATATGTTAATAAAGATAAAATAGGAAAAAAGACTAAGTATGCAGAAAATAAATGGGGTAAAATAACTGATATCAAAGAAGATGAAAAAGATTTGATATTTATTCTGGAACCAATACTGGACTAGTTTTTGAACTAACAAGTATTACTTACAAGTTGAATTATAACTAATATCACAGTTATATAGTGATATTAGTTATTTGTATATTAAAATTTTAAATGTTATAAGTTAAAATATATCAATTAAATTAAAAAAAAATAAAGAGGGTTATTAATGTTTAAAAAAGATGATATAATTTTTCTAGCCGCTGGGGATTCTGCCGCATCAATCGAACATGTAGTATTAGTAAAAGAATATGATGAACAAAAAAATATAATTGTAACTAATAAATGTGTCACGTTTATTAAAGATTTGAGAACAGGAGCAGTTCAATCTTTTATTAATTTTGGTATATATAGTTCAATGCCAGCTATTGAAAATGGAACCTATGGTGACACTATAATTAATCTTAATAAATTTGATTTTTGTGGATTAGTTACAGAGAAATCTATGATAGATAATTTTAATTCTGCCTGTAGTAAATTAATAGTAGCAGGAGCTCCAGAAGCAAAAAATAAAAGTATAATACTATAAAGGAAGGTTGAAATAAAACCTATGGCAAAAAAAGATTTAGATTTGAGTTTTCTTAAACCTAATGCAGAAGAATTTGAATTACCATCAAGAGGATTATCTTATGATGATAAAAGTGCTTTAGCTAAAGGTAAAATACATATAAGACCTTGGATAACAAGTGAAGAAAAAATATTGGATAAATTTGATAGAGGTAATTTTTTCAATGTTATAAAAAAGTTGGTACAAAACGCTGTTGTTGAAAAAATTGATATTGATGAAATGACCGATGCAGATGTATTTTTTGTGTTATATTGGCTTAGAGTTATAACATATGGTCCAACTTATAAAATAGACAGAGAATGTCCTGAATGTGGTTCAAAAATAAGTGTTACAGTTAATATACAAGATTATCCAATTAAATATTTAGAAGAATATAAAGATGAATTTGAGTTAGAATTGCCAGTATCAAAAATTAAATTGAAGATGAAATTTCCTAAGTTTGGTAGTTTGATTGAAGCAACAGAATCAAAACATTCTGATTTATATAAGATGGGAATTAAGATGAGTCCTGAAATATATAGATATGCTCTTTGTACTGAAGAAATGACTTTACCTACTGAAACTAAGGATATATTAACAAAAGCTGATGATTTTAATTTGATGCTTAATAAAATATGGCCGATGCTTCCAGCTGGAGATTTAGTTGAGATTAAACAATACTTAGCTAAATTCGATCATGGTTATACAGAAAACGCAACATCACAATGTCCAGAGTGTCAAAAATTCTTTAATCAAGCACCTATAATGACAGACGAATTTTTTCGTCCAAGCGGTAGATAATCCGCAATTAATAGTAAATGCACTAAGTATTTATAACGATATAGAAAATGAGATTAATTCTGAATTAGTACAATTAGTATATTTTGGAAAATTGAGTTACGTAGATTTACAGTTCATGACTTATAAGGATAGAGTTTTTTGGTTTAAAGAAATAGAAAAAATAATGAAAATGCAAAATAATGTAAATACTTCAGATGAGTTTAAGGGTTTTTCTTAAACTCATTTTTTATTAATAAAGAACAAATTAATATAAGTATATGTAAATATTAATAAAAATTAAGGTGTTGATGTTTTTGGCTATTGAAGATAATGTTTTATTATACGTAAAAGACACCGCTGGGCTGGACAATACAAAGTCTGTTGATAATTATGATGATCAACAATTAGAAAAATTAGAAAAAATAAATAAAGTTTTAGAAGATATTAAAATTTTAACAGAACAAGTGAAAGATAAAGATGTTAAGGTTGAAGTTAAATCAGAAAATAAAGAACCAGAATTAGTTAGTTTTGGGAATTCTTTAATTGATTCATTAACTAAATTTAGAGAATCTTTAACTAATAAAAATATTAACAGTAATGTTAGTATGTCTGGTGGCATGGCTAATTCTAATTCAATGATTAAAACTATGCAAGATTCAGTAGTTAATAATAATAAAAATGTTAATGATTTAATTAAAACTAATCGATTAGCTTATCAGATGCAAACAAACTTTGGTAATAAAATGAAGGATATGGGGCATAAATTTATGGATGTGATTACCACACCTATAAAATTATACACTGATATTAAACAGAATATATCAAGTGCTATGGATTTTCTAAAGAGCCCAATGGAAGGTATGTCTGATTGGTTAGGATTAGGTAAAAAAGATAAAAAAGAATTAGAAGTAGCAGGTATAGTTAAAACAACATTAGATATTAATAAGGTTAAAAAAAGTTCTGCTGTTGGCGTAGCTTTAGTTTGGTTTAATGAAGAATTAAAAAATATGTTAGGATTAAAAGGTGGATTATTAAATAAAACTAAAGAAGTAGATGGTGATGAATTCAGTATAAGTGATATTGCCGAAGTAAGTATTGGTAGTATGATGGGTGGATTTTTAACAACTACATTAATGCCTATGATAATGACCGCTCTTCCGTTTATAATAGCCGCAGTTTTAGCTGTTGGTGCTATAGGTTTATTGTTTGCTACATTTAAATCTAGATTATCAAAAGCTGAAGCAACTGGTAGAACACCTGAAAAGCTTTTAGATTTAAAAGAGGGGGAGAAAGCTAGTAAAACAGATACTTTCATTGCTCAATCTGCTATAGGATTGGCTGGTGATGTTGGTAAAGGAACATCTACTGAAAGAACTATGAATGGTGTAAAAAATGCCGCAATAGGTGGAAGCTTTGGTATGATGTTAGGTGGTGCTGTCGGATTATTGGGTGGCCCAATTGGTGTTGCCGCAGGTGCCGCAATCGGTGGAAAAATAGGAGCCGCTGTTGGCGGATTGACTGGTATAATAGGAGACAAACAATTAGCTAAAGGTGTTAAATTTATGAAAGATAATTTTATTGAATTAGCAACTCCTTTAGGTGCTGTAAAACTTGGTTTTAAAGGTTTAGAGAGTATTTTCCCTGGTCTAATGGATACCTTATCTAAATTATGGGACAAGGCTAAAAAGAAAGCGGGAGAAGTTTGGGATGCCACTAAAGAAAAACTTGGCATTACTGATAAAAAAAATGAACAAAATCCTAATCAGAATATAACAGATAAAAACTATCACTCTACTACTGATAATAAGCAAAGATCAGGTGGTATTAATTTAGATGATTATAAAGTTGCCCCAGATTTAGCTACCGCAACAGTTAAATATATATCCGGAAATGAAGGAGGAGGAGCCGGCTCAGTAAATAAAAATGATGCTGGGGTTGGTGCTTCTGTAGGTCCTTTACAATGGAACAGAGGTAGACTTAAAGAAGTACTTGATAATATGAAAAAAGCAGATGAGAAAACTTTAAGTGCAAATATGGGCGAAGATTTCATGAAAAAATATGAAGCACATAAAGATTGGTCAAAAAAAGGTATAGTTTTTACTGAACAAGAGAAACAAAATTGGCAAAGAATGATGTCTGAACAGAAAAAAATGAAACCAGAAGATGCTAAAATTCTAAATGTTGTAAATAATATAGCAAAAAGAGACACAGATAAATATTTAAAAATAGCTCAATCTAAAGGTATAACTGACCCAAAAGCACAAATGTTCTATGCTGATATGATTAATCAACATGGAGAAGGTGGGGCTAATAGTTTATTAACAAGAGCCGGTGAAGACGGTAGTTTTGAAGCATTGAGACAAGCTAGAAGTCAGAGATGGTCTGGTCAGTTTGATTACAGAGCAAATAATCTAGAAAAAATATTCCCAACAGTACAGGAACAATTAATTAAAACAGAACAAACAGCTAAAAATGCTGTTAAAGTAAAATCGGTTGAAGTTGATAAAAAAGCAGATTTAGCAATGATAGAAGCTGAACAAACTCAAATCGATAAAAAACAACAAGAGAATTTATTTACAAAATCAATGACAGAATTATCTGCTAAGTTTCCTGATTTAGCAAATAAAGATAAAAAAGAAACAGTGAAATCAGATGAAGTAAATCGTATGAATAATATGATTACTAGTAGTAATGAAAATATACTTGGTATACCTAAAGCAATTATGGATATGATGTTTGGAGTTAAAATTGGTGGAGATGGAAATATACTTGCTTAATATTTGGTATACTTTGATTGGAGGTATTAGATAGATGTCATCAAATAGTCAGTTCGGTCTTGGTGATAATTTTAAAGCTTCTATTAACGAAGCTGCCGGCGGGGTCAATGTTTTCCCGAATAAATCACTCTCTGAATATGTTGACTTTTATACTCATGAAGCTATAGGAGAAATAGATACTAATGTTAATTTTTTTGATTTATATGGAATTTCTAAATATATAGAAACAGATAAAGAATCATCTACTTTTTTAGGTTATATTCCAATTGAAATTTCAACTACAAAATTTAGTACTAATATAAACAGCAGTACTGGGTTCGCTGATACTGTTGATGAAGAAGATGATAGTGGGTTAAAAGTTAAAATTGTATTACCATGGAAACCACAAGAACTCAGAGATTCTGTAAGTGTTAATTTCAGTAAAAAAACAAAGACAGGAAATAATATAGAAAATATATTTAGACAGGCTGGGGGTAAAATTTTATCAGATTTTGTTGGTAATGATTTAGCTTCTCAATTTTTGACAGTTGATTATAATCCAGAAAGTTTAAAGAAAGAAATAGGGTTAGATTTTATATTACCTTTAGGTACTAATAAAACAATAAAATATGATATAAAATGGATAAATGAAGTTAGAAAAGGTTTAGGAAGACTACAAGGTTTAGTTTACCCTAAAGGATGGTTATCTTTATACCCACCAATATTGAAAGTAAAAGTTGGTAATATTTATAGTGGGTTTAAAGGTTATATAACCAGCGTAGAATTATCATTCTCAGAAGACGTGATAACACTAGAAGATGGTTCTGTTTTTCCTTTAGTTATTAATGGCACAATAAGATTTATTAATTTATTTACTTATGGCTGGTATAATAAAGATAGTGAGAAATCGGGGAGAGCTTTATCAGATGAATTCAATTTATCAAAAAATCCAGCTTTATTATTTGGTGTTCAGATGGCTGACGTGCATGCATCATCAGCAAGTATGAGAACTTCACCAACAATTAATAAATCTTCATCTAAAGCTAAAAAAGATTCAGATGTCGCAACTGGTGTTAAATCACCCAATATATCTTCAGTAGTAAATAGTGTTAATAATTCTTCACCAGCGGAATTAAATTATGATTCATTTAAAAATTCTATAGCTGTGTCAAATAGAAATACTGATATATTAACTGGGTTTTCTAATGAAGATACTATATTAACTAACCAAATAACTCAATATATTAATAATGATTATGCTACTGATGACATGATTTTTTCTGATACATCCAATTTATATAATGAGTATTACAAAAATTATAGTGCTATTAGTAATGGCAATCTAGATTTTCTGAGTGTAAATAGTAATAGTGAATTAATTTCATCATCTAACAATATAATGGGTAAAGTATTAAATGTTAATACTATTTCAAATTATGCTAAATTAATTAAAAATATTAAAAATGGTGATGTTATAGATATATTGGCTTCTCTATCACAAGTTACATCTGGTACCAGTGGAGTATTAAATTCTAATATCAGAAATATATTAAACTCTACAAAAGTTGGGATTAGTATACTTAGAACGTTAGATATTAGTGGTATAAATTTGGATAATATAGCGGCAATATATGGTAGTGTTGAAGAATTATTAAAATATATTAATAAAATAGATGTTAAAAAACCAACAGCTAAAGATGAATTTGCAAAAGCTGTATATGCAAGTACTTTACAATCACAGCAAATAGGCAGTATACTTAATAATGTGAACACAAATATTAACAATGCTAATGTCAGATACGATAATCAAAATAATAATTTATCTAGTAGTGTTTTAACATCTTTATCAAATTCGTCTAACTCAGCTATATCAACTGAAATTTATAGCAATTATGATATGTATAAACAAGTTATAGATAGTTTGAAATATAAAGCAACTGAATTAGCAGATAGTAAAATTATAAACACTAACGTTTTAAATTCAACAGCTAAAATGTCAGATTACATAAAAAAGGTTGACACTAGTTCTGTGTTTGGTGTTAGTGATATTTATAAATCATCTCTCAATAAAATAGATGAATCAATGTAAGGTGGTTTTAAATTAATGTCAACAGTATATGGAGATAAATTAGAACATAACAATTTAGAAAGCAAGCATCATATGTCTGCCAATACTGATATATTTAAATTCGAAGGTATAGGTACAATTCCTATGCACATGAAATATATTAAGATACCTGAATATGTTAATGGAGAAACTTCCTATAAAGTTAAAGAAATAGATATACATAGATTAGATAATATAGCTTATAAATATTATAAAAACCCAGAATTATTTTGGGTTATAATGGCTGTAAATGATATTATTGATCCATTTAGTATTAAAAATGGTGACGTGTTAAGAATATTACCTAAAGATTATGTAGAATATAATATACTACGTTATAATGCTAGTAATGAGGATATATAATGTCAACAGTTTCTTCATATAAATTTAAAGACTATAAAATAAGATGTAAATTATCTTGGTATGATAATGATAATAAATCTATACCGGTGAAATTATTTACATATCAATTAACACAATATACACCTTCTGTTTATGCAGAAGTTGCTATTATAATTCCGTCAGAAAAAGCCCCAGATTTTAAGGCTATAGAAAATTTAGAGATTAAAGATAGAAAAATAGAATTATGGTTTGAAGATGAATTATATTATACTCCACTTAAAAAAAGTTTCTTCCCCGGACCATTTAAATTCTGTATAGTATCTTATACAATGACAAATATAAATCTAACTCACGCTGAATTAAATGATGAAAATTATACAGATGCAAAGATGATAACTTTACAATGTATTGATTCTGTATTTTATAAGATGACATTAAATGAAAAATTTGCATCATTTGGTAAAGTAAATACTTCAGCTGTAGTAGAAAAATTAGTGTCTGACAATGGTGGTAAAATAAAAAAATTAGTTAATTCAGATTATGCTTACACTTGGTTACAAACAGCAATGACAGATTATAATATGATTAGGTCTCTTTTACCTTATAGTAGGTCATCAAGTGGTAATTTAATGTATAATTTTTTTATGTTCAATGAAGAATGTTATTTTTCCCCTATTAGTGAAGGTAAATTACAACCAGTAGCATTATATATTGATAATCAGAAAAATGCACCAGCACTAGTTAAAGATGACAGTTTTAAATATTTAATAGAACAGTATGGTAGTAGTGATAATTTATATTGTGCTGGTCGAGGGTTTGAAAATTTTAATCAAACTAAACCAACAAAAATGACTAAGCAAAGTTATGATAAAAGTAATAAAGGTAATAGACAGCATAAAGGCGTTGGTACTAAATATATTAATACAGCGTTAGAAGATAAAACTTTACAAGAAATATATATCAGTAATATCAGACATAGAATATATACTTTCTCTAAGATGTTGTCAATGGCAGTAGGTGCTTACCCGGATATAACTCCTATAGATTGTATTGAAATTTATAACGAAACGGATGGTAAAACTAAGATTTATGATGGTATTTTTTATGTTGCATCAGTTAAATATATATATGGTGAATCTCATAGTAGACCATTTGCACCGATGATGCATTTAGTTTTATGTAGTGAAACTGATATTGCAGGTATTGAAAAGCCAGAAGGAAGTGCTGTATAATGGAAAAATTCAGCGGAATATTTATTGGTACTGTAGTTGATAATAATGATCCTAAAAAATTAGGTAGATTAAAAATAAATGTACCAACTGTTTATGGTAATATAAAAATGGAAGACTTACCTTGGGCATCACCTAGTTTCCCATATGGATATCATGATAGAGGAATATTCTTTGTGCCTGAAGTTGGGGCTTTAGTTACGGTTATGTTTTTAAATAATTCCCCTTATACAGCTGTTTGGATGGGTGCTATACATAGAGAAGATGATAATATAGTACCACAAGAAATCAAAGAAAATTATCCAAATAGAAAAGAAATAAAAACTAAAGTTGGATATATATTATTTGATGATGAAACTAATTATATTCAGATTAAACATAAAAATGGTTCAGAAATAGTATTCAGCGACAATGGTGATATTGTGATACACGCCGCTAAAGATTTAGTATTATTATCTGATAATTATATACTTGAAAATCCATCTGGAAAAACAAATGTTACTTCTTTACCAGAATATAAATCTAAAAATGAAGTTGACAAAATGAATGAACAAGAAAAAGCTGATTATGAAAAACAAATCAATTCCTATAGTGAAGCTACAAATGAAAATTGTCAAAATTCAGGTTCTAGTGCTGGTGGCGGTACTACTAAAGAATGTCAATCTGTTTCTAGTTCTGTAATGAGACAGTGGGGAATGTCAAATAGATTATCAATGAATGATTCTGCTCTGCAAAATTATCTTAAAAATTGCAGAAAAATGTCTAGACACACAGATAAAGCTAATGGTAATAATCTGTATTTTACTGATGAATTAGCAACTAGATTAGAAAATGCTTTAGATGAATTACAGATGTCATACCCAGAAGCTTATACAGGTTTTATATTTACTGATGGATTTAGATCAAGTACTGTTACTTATGGTGCGACAAAATCAAGACATAAATTTGGTGTAGCATTTGATTGGGGTTATAAAAGATTAGAATGTTATGATTTAGAAACTGTTTATTATGTTTTGGGGAAACACGGTATCTGTTGCCCATTAAGCAGTTGGAATGGTCAAGACGAAGGTATGCATATGGAATTAGCTAGTTCGAAATATTCAGGTTCTAATCCAGCTGATAATTTATATCCAAAAACAGAATCAGTTTAAGAACTTAATTATATGAAGGGGATTAAATAATGCCTGAAGCAACTAGAATAAGTGATAGAACAGTAGGTATCTGTGATATCGGTGAAGATTGTTGTCCACATAGTAGAAGTGGTACCAATGCAACAGGTAGTCCAAATGTATTTATAAATGATTTGAAATGTCATAGATTAGGTGATACTGGACCAACAAATTGCCCTCATGGTGGAACTTTTGAATCAACAGAAGGTTCACCTAATGTATTTGTTAATGATAAACCTAAAACAAGAATAACCGACACAACTATATGTCAAAACTGTGGTCAATCTGGTAATCATGTTTCAGGAAGCGATAATGTATTTGTTAATTAAAAAGGATTTGATTAAATGAGTTATACATATGAATACACATATCCTAAAAAATTAGAAGCTGTGGGTTATTCTGGTCCTATGCCAATCAATAATGGCGATACTTATGTGGCAGGAATAACAGATACTATTGATATTAGAGACTTAATAAGAGCGAGTATAGAAAGAATAATTGGAACATCTAGAGGCGAAAGAGTTATGCAACCTAGATTTGGTGCTAGTTTAAAAAGAATGTTGTTCGAACCTTTAGATAGTTTTTTGTTAGAAGATATAAGAGAAAATATATTAGACACGTTAAGTGAACAAGAACCAAGAATTAATATAACTAATATAGATTTTAATCCAAATATAGATGAACACACTATTTATATATCAATAAGTTATAATTTGAAAAATAAACAAATAAGTGATACATTCAATTTCACTATTAGATAAGGGGACTAGTTTAAACGATGTCTAATCTAGATTTAAGAAATATAGAAAAATTACCAATTGACTTTGAAGAAATAATGGAAGGTTTAACTAATAGAATAAAAACTAATTTACCTGATAAATGGAAGGATTTTCTTGTTAGTAACTTTGGTGTTGAGTTATTAGAAGCTTTTGCATATGAAGCTACTTTAATGTTCTATTATAATAATATGAGTGTTAATGAATGTTTTCTACCTACAGCTAAAACTAGAACAGCAGTATATAATCATGCTAAATCTATGGGATATAAACCATCCCCAGCCACACAATCATCAGTTACACTTAAATTTTATTTAGAAAATACACACATAAATAATATATTAATACCTAAATACACTAGATGTTCAACTGGTGATATTAATTTTTATACAACCGAAAATGCTGTATTATATAGTGATGAATTATACGTTACAGTATCAGCGAAATCAGGTAATATTAATACTGATAATTTTATATCAAACGGAATAGCTGGATACAAATACAAACTAATTAATAATAACGTTAATAAAATTGAATCTGTTTTTGTTGATGATGTTGAGTATGAATATGTTGAATTTATTGATGAACAAAATAATGAAGCTATGTATTATACAGTAGATTATGACAGCGATTATTATGCGTTTATAAAATTTGGTGATGGTGTTTATGGTAAAAATCCAGCTAAAAATTTGAAAATTGATGTTACTTATATTACTAGTGCAGATATAACACATAATGTTAATCCTTATACAATTAATATTATAAATGATGTTATATATGATTCAACAAATGCTATCATCAATGGTATAAATGTAACAAATGATGAATATGCTAATGGTGCTTCTGAGGCTGAGTCTTTAGATGAAATAAAGAAAAATACTCCAACTGTTTATAAGACACAAAAAAGATGTGTCACTAAAGAAGATTATGAAGATACAGCTTTAATGATAAATGGAGTTAATAAGGTTAAAATACTTGATAACGAAATGATGTCTGAAATTGGAATATTTGGAGTTAAGATTTGTGTTATACCTGATACTCCATCATCAGGTGGTTATCCCAGCGAAGCATTTAAAAAAGATATATTAAAAATATTTGATGATAAAAAAGTATGTGCTACACAAGTGGATATAATAGATCCAAGTTATATTACTTTGAATACAACAGTTAACGTTAAAATATCACCTACAACAAATGCGTCTACAGTTATGAATAAAATAAGAACTAATATAAGTAAATATTTGCAATGGGAAAATAGAGAATTAGGTGAAGCTGTAACTAAACAAGATATTTATGGTTTAGTTGCTGATGTTCCAGGAGTATTATCAATTGAAAATATTGATATATCAGAACAAAGATATATATATGTTTTAGAAACCCCAGTAATTGGTAGTAATACAATAAAAATAAGAGATACTATGTCGGTATTAAACGAAGGTTCTACTGTTAATATAATGAATATAGATGGTATAAGTGCTTTAACTGCTAAAATTAAAACTATGGATAATGAAGGTACATGTACTTTATCATCTCTAAGTGATAATTCTGATATTATAATAACCGATGAAATGAATATAGCGGCTAATTGTTGGGTTTATCCAATATTAAAAACAAAAGGTTCATATAATTTTGGGGAAAAAATGATAACAATACAAGGTGATACTCTTATTAACAGCAGTATAGAAAAAAGAACAACTTTATTATCAAATATAAATTATACAACTATTTATTTTGATGATGACCAAACAAAGACATATCAGATATTATTTAGAGTAGGAGATAGTTTGTATCTAGATAGAGGTTTAGAAGACAACATTGATAATAATACTGATATAGTAGTTATGCATAAAAAATTTATTCCTATTTTAAGTTCAACGGCTGTTATGGGGTCTAGTGTATTAGAGTTAACATCTTACCCTAGATTTGGAGTAGGAGCAAAATTATTAAGATATGAATCCGCCATATATAATGATACTACATTATCAGTGTTTAGAAGTAGTGGTGGTGTTGATTATCTTGAAAATTATATTGCGGTCGATACATTAGTTAAAATAAATAAAGTATATTTAAATGCTAATATGATATTAACAGAAGGATTAGATTACATAATAACAAATAATAGTATAATCAATTGGACAGATATTGGTAAAGTTAAAGTTTCTTCAAATGTTCAATACTATATTGATGTAACTAAAAAAACAGATTCACATAACGTTAAAGTTTTGGATTATTATGTTAAAGGAATTAATAAGAAAACTATTAATATTAGTCCTTCAGTTGATTCAACATTAGCTGATGGGACATCTTTTGATTACACAACAGACACTTTTAATATATTACCTTGGGAAATAGCTGATTGTGGTACGATAACAATTAATGTTGAGGTCTAATTAAATGTCATTCTTATATAATATACTACCTGAATATACCAGAAATAGCGATACCACAACAGATTATAATGTTACTGGTGAGGTTAAAGTATTAGAAGAATTTTTAAATTGTGTAGATGTTGAAATATTTGATGTTATATCAGATAGTATCAGAGAAATATTAACTTTTACCGACATTTACAATATAAAAAACGAATATTTACCTTATTTTGCTTATATTTTAGGCTATAAATGGAATACTAGACTACCAGTTGATTTACAAAGAGATATTTTAATTAATATATTAGATATTTATAAACGTAAAGGGACTAAGTTTTCATTTCATTTTGGATTATATCGTTTAGATCCAACAGTTAACATTTATGAACCATATAGAAACATATTTACATTAAATAAATCTCACCTTAATGGTGGATTTGATATATACACACGATGGAGATATAAATTAAACAACACAAAGAAAATTGTTATTGATAGTAGTTATAATGTATATGCTATTAATGATAACGAATTATATAAAATAGATAAAGATGGTAATAAAATATTTAATATCAGCTTTAATAATTATAAAATAGAAGATATTAATATTAAATTAATAGCTGTTGAAAAAGATATAATTTATATACAAGCTAGAGATATAATTAATAATATATCTTATTTTTATAGTTTAGATGTTAAAGGTAATATTAAATATGAAAAGAATTGGTTTAATATTAAATGTTTTGATTTAGACAGTAGTAATAATATTTATCTTGCTATTAATGAAGATACTGTCAATGATTCTATTATTAAAATAAATGATATTACTGGGGAACTAATTAATATTAATGGTGAAGTAAGTTATAATATTGATAATTTAAATAAGATTAATATTAAAAGTATTACATGTAATAATAATTTTATGTATGTTAATATTATAGCAGAAGAAACACCTCTTATAAAATCAAATACAATATTAAAAATATATAATTGCAACAATGAAAATAACACTATAAATGAATTACATGAATATATATATAGTTATGATTTAAGTGATAATATAACTGCAATTAAATATGATAACTCAAATAATATATATATAGTTATTAATAATAGAGAATTAATTAAATTTGATAGTGAATATTATAATAATATTACGCTTAGAAATGATATATCTATAAATAGTTTTGATGTATGTAGATTTAAATCAAGAAACTATATGATTATAGGAACTAATAATAACGTTATAATTTCAGATATTACTGGTATCAATGTCTTATATAGTTTTAAAACAGTTAATAATGTTAATTATATAAAAGGATTATTAACAAAAAACGCAATATATTATATAAATGATGATATTATAGTTAAAAATTATTATAATATGATTAATGGTGATTGTTTAACTAGTAGAGATTACTATAGTAATGGTATTATAGTAGTGCAAACAAAGAATATGTCCAATGAAGTTAAAGAAATAATAAAATTAGTAATACCAGCAGGTTGGAAATTGTTAATTGAAGGTACTACTGGTTTATATTATAGTTTTCATGACAAAACAGCTACAGATAAAGATGACTATGATTTATTTAACTTTTTAGACGAATACCGGAAAAAATACATAGATTATTATATTTATTCTGATATATTATCTAATTTTGAAAACACACAAACAGACGAAAATAAAATTCAGTATTATAGTGGAATACAATATCACAATAAAGGTCATATGAATATTGTAATGTTAGGTAAGACTTTTATTATTGATACTAACGATTCTTTATATAGAATGAATGATATAAATTTATTTGCTGAATCAGAATATAATAATTATACTGGTTTCAGAAATCCTTTACAATATGTTCAGGTTACTGGTAATGTTATATATGAAACTGCTGATAGTATAGAAGATGGATTATATATGAATCTAGCTATACCTAACAAAACAGTAGCTGTCGAAATATTAATAGTAGGAGCCGGAGGCGGGTCATCCGATTTAATAAGTCTATCACAAAATACTTATGATAATTATAATATATCAGTTGGTGGAGGCGGAGGAGAAGTAGTTAAAACTACTTATTATATAGATCAAGAAAGTTTAGATTTAGATTTAGATTATAATTATGTATTAATAGGACAAGCCGGTGTTGGTGGAATAATAAATAATAATGGGGAAAATTCAATTGTTAGAATAGTACATTCAATTACATCTGATGAATTATTCAGTGAAACAGCTTTAGGTGGTAAAGCCCCTATTGATTTTGACCCAACTAGCATAAAATTCAATGGTGGTTTAGATTATAATGATATATATTCTGGAGCAGAGATATATTCTTTAGCTAATAATTGGATAAACACAGACAAGTTAATATCAGTATATAATTCATTTAATAATGACAGTGGAAATATTATACATTTAACTAACATATTAGAAAATGGCGTAACAACACATAATTATTGTACTGCTGGATCATCTTCTTATGATATTGGTTTAGGATATAAATATTCAAATAACAGTATTGGTTCTGGAGGATGTTTTGCTATACCAACTATTGATGAAAATTTAGATTATGTATATGGTAAAGGTGGCAATGGTTATATCAGAGTTACTTTGTATTTTAAAGTTGATTAAAAGATAAATATTTTGTAGAGGTAGGTTAAATAAAAAATGGCATATTTAGACGAAACATCGATAGCGGCAAGTCCTTATATAGCTAGAAGTAATAAAGCGTTTAAGTTTTATTTAGATAATCGTAGAGGTAATAGTTTAGGAACAGGATTATATTTAGCTGTTGCAAGTGGTGATAGTAATGAATGGGTAAATTCTGTACCATTACCTAGTTTAAGTACTTATGATTTAACTGATATACAAGTATTTATCAGATACAGAAATATGTATATGGTTAGAGATGATGTTGATGGAAATATAAGTGTAGGAACATCTTTGAATTCAGGCGATCACATGTGGTCTAAAGTTAATCAGGGTGCAAATGATGATGAGTATTTTAAAAATGTTATAACAAATAAATCTAGATGGGTTTATGTAGACTTTGAAATTAAAACAAATTATAATATACCTAACGTTATTAGACAATTTGGTATCTATAGCTATTTAAGATTAATGAATGGAATAGATCCATCATTAGAATATTACTCGCCTAGTACAATGGTTCAATTATCAAGTGGACCCAGAAAATACGATGGTATATTAGAATTAGTGCATAATAAAGAATCATACTATAAAAGTACAGAAATCAAAGAAATTCTGGCATATGTACTCGAATTTTAGGGAAAAGGTGCTGAAATAATAAAATGGAAATAAAATACGATCTATCAGTAGCACCATATTATGATACAACAACAGAAGAATTAAATAAAAACTATATTCAATATCTGGCTGTTGATGGTCAAAGACTACAAAATAGAGAATTAAACGTAGCACAAGGTTTAATAAGAGGTAATGCAAGAAAAATAACAGATTTAATTATTGAAGATGGTTCTATTGTTTCAGGGTGTAATTTTGTTAATGATAATGTTAATAAAATTTGCACTTTATATGAAGGTGAAGTTTATGTTAATGGTGTCGTAGTTAAAATACCAGAAACACAATGGACACATTCACAAGTACCAGAAGATGTTTCAATAGTTTTTGCAGATATATTACCAGTTATTGTAACCTCATCTGATGATACTTCTTTATATAATCCAGCTGAAAATTATGAAAGCTTTGGAGACCCAGGTGGTCATAGATTAAAATATGTTGCTTCAGTTGGAATTGTCAAAGAAGAAGATTTTACCGAAATATTATTGGAACATAAGACCATAGTTTCTATTATTAAAATAAAAGAAAGAAATACTTATGGGCCAATTAAATCTAAACCTTTGTTTAATAAAATAAATACACAGATGAATCAGAGAACCTATGATTCATCAGGAGATTTTATTGCTGAAGGATTAAGAGTTTCAACTTTAAGACATGCAGATAATCCTTTAAATAAATATGAAGTGCGTATATCTAAAGGTAGATGTTATGTTAAAGGTGAAGTTTACAATATACAAGACACTACTCTAGTTGTTGATAACAGTAGTATAAATGTTGATAGTACTTTAATTAGAGACCTTCCAGAAGAACATATATATACAACAAATGATATTAATTATTATTTAAATCATGCATTTGTTAAAGAAGTAATAAATGTTTTTGGTAATGTTGTAATTACAGGATTATCAACTGTTAGTATTGGACTAATAGATGATATATCACCAGCAGGATATTCTAAAGAAAAAATAATTGATATTGATAATGTATATACAAATAGCCCAGCTGTAACATATATTAAGAAAAATGCTACAAATGCTCTAACTGGATTATATGATTATGAAACAATAGGCAGTAAAATCATATGGAATACAACAACACCAGTTAATGTGAAGCCGGCTGGTACATTCTTTGTTGATTTCATATATAATAAATCATTAACTAATTTGGTTGATTATTATTTATTGCAAGATGAATTGGGATATTATATTAAATTTAAATCTACTAGTTCAAATGATTTAAAAGCTGGATTAACATTTAAAGTTAATTATTCATGGTATATGCCCAGAATGGATTTAGTTTATATAAGTGATATAGGCATACCAAGTGTTAAACAAGGATTAGCCTCAGATGAATCTAATTTAACTGAACCTGTAACTCCAGCCGGCTCTCTGCCTTTAGCTGTTGTGTCCGTTATACCCGATACAGAACCATATAATTATTATGTGAGAAGTTTTAATTTATATAGAGTACCTGTTGGCCAATTACAAGATATTAAAAAAAGAGTTGACAATCTAGAGTATGATGTTGTGATGTCTAATTTAGAAACACAAGTACAAAGTAAACATCTATCAACTGATACTAATGGTGCGTATAGTTTGAGAAATATATATACAGACCCAATTGTTGATTATTCCAAAGCTGATATATCATCTGAAGAATTTAGTGCCACAGTTGATATTTTCAGAAGAGGAGTTTATCTGCCTATGCAAATTGAACAGATAGGATTAGATAAAGCAAGTTTTACATTATCATATAAAGATGTTAATGGTACTGTTGTTCGTCAATCAATAAATCCGATAAAAGATAATATTGTATCACTTAAAGATACTGATAGTATAATTGCTACTAGTAGTCAGATGCATGCAACACACGATATAGATATTACTCCTTATTACTATAAAGGATTAAAACCAACATTAGAGTGTGAACCAAATAAACTAGTATATGTTGAAGATGATCCTAGAACTACAGTTGTTTGGTTACCTAATAGAGTAATATATAGTACACATTATGTTGATTCTATAGTTAAAGAAGAAGAAGAATTATCTGGTACTAGACGGAATGCTACAACAGATGATATAAACGCAATTAGTTCAAGAGTTTGGGACCCCAATCGAGGAAATAGTGGTGGCTGGACCAGAACTATAAGATCTTATTGGTCAAATCAATTCGCTAATCATATAGTTTATGGTACTGAAGAAACTGGGGAAAAAGATTATATATATAAAATAACAGGTTCTACATCGTCAATAAAATCAACCAGTGTAGAAACGGTTGAAGTTACAAAAAGTGCAATAACATTAATAGCACAACCATTTATGAAAGCTGGGCAAAAAGTATTAGTTAGAGGTAAAGATTTTACTCCTAATACTGAAATATTAATTTATTTAGATGAAAAGGTTGTAACAACTGAATTTACTAACACTAGATACAGTGATGCATTACCTCCTATCACAGCACCTTCTGTTAATGATAAACCTATAGATCCAACTTTTGAAACTATTAATTACGTACCTAGACCTTGGCAGTGGTCATTTAATCTAGATCATAAAACACGTCTTTGGAGATTGTGGCATCCACTTTGGAGAGGCAGAGGTATAGAATATTACTATAGATATTATGGATGGGATGCTTATGGAATGTACAGACCCGGTTCATGGTATTATAGAATATTAGGTTTTCACACTGATATGCAAACGTTACCTAAACCACCTGGCTGGAGTAAATATATAACTAGAAGCCCTTGGATTCAAGATTCAATTCAGGCAATCAGTGATGAACAAATAAGAAATGAAATAAATTCAGTAAATAAAAAAGATCCTACTACCAATACTGAATATACAACAGAATATTCAGAAGCGAAAGTAGTTGTTATTACTGATAATAACGGGGAGTTTGAAGTTGAAATTTCAATACCAGAAAATACTTCTGTAGGTACACATATTATAACAGCTGAAACTGTTCTTCCTGAGAATTTCGACCCTGATTATTACAAAGAAGCTACAACTAGTTTTAAAGGTGAATCATATTTAAGACATTGGGATACTACTGTTTATAAACGTATAGTTGAAAATATAGAACAAACAGTATATCGTGATGTTACTGTAGTTAAATATATGAGAGAGATAACTAGATATGTAGATCCAGACCCAATATCACAAACATTTAAAGTTGCAACAGACCAATATTTAGTTGGATTAGATTTATATTTCAGCAGAGTCCCAGATATATCTGATACAGTAACTCAACCATGGATAGGAATAAGAGAAATTATTAATGGTATTCCTAGCAGTACAATGTTGTATAGTCAAAATATAGATAAATCAACTATAGTTGATGCTGACGATCCAGCAACTGGAATTAAAGCATCGAGACCTACTTTTATTAAATTTGATAGGCCAGTTTATGTACAAGCAAATAAATCATATGCATTTACAATAGGTGCTAACAGAGATGGTTATCATGTTTATTATTCAAGTGTAGGTAATAGAGATTTATCAACTGGAGAAGCTGTGTTGTATCAGAAACAACAATCAGAAGATGGAGTAATGATGGTTTCATCTAATAACAATACTTGGACTCCAATGCAAGAAGCTGATATTAAATACACATTGTACAGAGCAAATTATAATACTAATAATCCTGTAACGTTGTATATACATGACATTGATTCACAGATACCTAATTTTAGTTCTATGAATCTCACATTAGCTAACACAATATTTGAAAATACCGGTGTTGATGTATATTACACTATTAATTCAAGTGATATATATAGCACTAGTACTAGATGGATTCCATTAACATTAGAAGAATTAATTGAATTTGATTATTCAGATATATATAATAATGGAATGAAAGTCGATTTTAAAGTAGTATTGTGGTCAAGTAATCCAGCTATGTCGCCTATAGTTAACATTAATAATTTTGAGTTATTCTTAGCTAAATATTTAACTCGTGGTACTTATTCACAGTTACCATTTACTATTAGCTATTAATAAAGGAAGGTTGAATAAACAATGTCTTTAAATTTAACAACAATGAAAGCTAGATTAATATGGCATGAATATCTTCCTCATGCTGAAAGTAAAGTGTATCCTTCTATAAGTTTTGATGATGGATTGACGTGGATGGATATAGACAGTGAAGTTGATTATTTAAGAACTGTTGGTGAAATAGGATTAAATAATAAGGTTACCAAAGATAAAATTACAGAAATGGATGTATCAGTTGGTTTTACTCCATATTCAATACCAAAAATTGAAAAACTTGAATATGTTTTGTCTGGAAATGGTTCAACGCCTGTAACTAATTTCATAAGTACTACAGCAACAACTTATTATTTTGCTGTTGGTGCTATAAATTATGATACTCCAGGATTAAATGTTGTTGCAGAAAGCGAACATATAAGTTATTCTGGCCCAATTAATTCAGAAACTAGTGCTCCTTATATGTCTAATGTTAAGTCTATAACTATACCTGATGATGGTAAATATTATAATGTTAATATATATGTTAATTATCCAGAATTTATCGAAGGATTATGCATATATTATGGTACTTCTGCTAGTGCTTTGAATTTAATGTCAATAACAAATTTACATCAGAAACTAAATGGTAGTACTAGTTCTACAGTTATAGTTGCAAATTCTACAACTTCTGTGGTATTAGCTAATAAATTTCCTCTACCTACAGCAAGAGGCATAATAAAAATAGATGATGAATATATGGAGTATACTGCACAAACACATAATGGATCAAATTGGGTATTAACATTAAATTCACCAGCTGTAGAAAATCATTATGGTGGTGCTACTGTAATGTACTGTTTACCTGGCGAAAAAACTCAATTACCAGATAAGGAACATTTCTTTCCTAATACTTCAAACATGGTTCAATATATAAATTTTGATTCTGATGGGGTTCATGATTTAGTTAATCATTATGGAGAAGGAGATTATTTAGCACCTTCAACTGTTGGATCAATAGAAACTTCTACATTTTTAAGTAAATATAAAAAGAGTTATAAATTAGTTGGTAATACATGTGTAAGAACAAATTTATCAACAACAAACAGAACTGCTGTTAGAGATATGGGGTCGATACATTTTTATACAGCACTATCTTCTTTTGACACTAACACAAGTTCTGACCCATATATTTTTGGAACTTATGATACAACCGGTTTATATTGCAGAATAAGTAAATTTAACTCAAAACCTTATTTAGGATATAAATATGTTAGTGGTACTGATATTATTGACACAGTTATATTTAGCTATGAAGATTATAGAACTCCAGTACTAAAGAAAACTGAATTCAGCGATATTGGTATAGCATGGAAAAAAGATACTGATAATTATATGATATTTTATTTAGTTGTCGATGGTATTGTTAATATGTCTAGTAAAACGAGTATATTAAATACTAACTTTGATATTGGTAATTTAACTATAGGCGGATTATATAATGGTAGTACTGTAGTTAATAGTTTTGTTGGTTATTTAGATGATTGGAGAATATACAATAAAAATTTAGCTGATGGTAGCTACAGTGTTATGTTTCCTGATATATCAAGAAATCACTATAATGATTATAATAGATTTGCTGGTAAACTGACATTAGGTTTTGAATTTGTTAACATCAGTGATTTAACTAGTTATGATACAGTTTCAGCTACTAATTTGTTATCTGATGGAACAGCTAGTGGTGGTTCAACATATTATACACCTGCATTTTATACTAGTGTTTCATTGCCTTATAGTGTTTCATACACAATTGATGAACCTTTAGTTAAATATGATAATTGGGTTATTGATAGCTATATAATGGGTGGATGGACAAGTTTAGTTACAGACATTACTTATCCAGTTAGACCAGATAGAATTAAAATTAAATATGATTTATTGGATGATTCTACTGGATTCTATACACCTATTATAGGAAATCCATCTGTTATTATATCTGAAATAACAGTATAGAAGGTGTTTAAATTATGATAAAACGTAGAGACAAAAAAACAGGTGCTATTAGTTTTATACCTACAGCTGAAGATATTGAAAAACAAAGATATGAAATTAGATTATCACAATTAGAAAAAAAAGTCAATCAATTAGAGAATTTAATTATAGAACTAAAAAAAGATGAACAGAAGATAACTGAAAATATAATATCGGATGTTATAATAGACGAAGATATTAAGATTGAAGAAAAATCTGAAACGTTAATAAAAGAGAAAAAAAGAAAAAATACAAAAAAGAAAAAAGTAGATGAGGATAATTAATTATGTCTGAATTACAAATAAAAATTAAAAAAGATAAATCATTTAGAGATGTGTTAAGTGATTTTGATAAAATTATAACTGCTATAGCTGATACTATTAAATTAGATTTAAGCAATACAGCAGATTATCCAACACTTGAAGTCTCAGGTGATATGTCTACCATGGGCATTGTAGCTGTTGCCACTGAAAAATTATCTACTCCGAGAAATATTAATATTGTTGGTGAAGTTTTAGGTAATGGATTATTTGATGGTACAAAAGATATTAACATCAATAGTAGTGTTGTAAGAATATTAAACTCATCTATTGATGATGTATTTGAAAATATTAATAATAATGTATATAGTAAGAGATCTCTTTTAGCTAACACTGCCACATTAGCAAATCTGGCAACAAATGCTACAACTGCTGAAAACGCCAGTAATGAAAATTTTACTATACCTAGAAATGAATTAATATCTGGTGGTTCTTTACATTTAGAAGGACCTGGAACATATAAGACAATTGTAATAGAGAATGTGGATCAAGTATTATCAATATATGGTGAAGATTTATTAGGAACTAGCACATTAACTTTTAATCCTTCATCCGGAGAATTGACAGCATTATCTTTTAATGGTACTGCAACAAATACTTTAAGAGTAGCAGGTGTAATTTGCAACAATGAAGTAGTTGCACCTACAGGAACTGACAGACTAAATGTAGAAGGATATATATATGCAACAAGAACATATGTAACTGAGAGTTCAGACTATGCAGAATGTTTTGAAAGTAACGGTCTTAACTACGAAAATATTAAACATAGAAT
>Ga0265294_10001954_pt1 | contig 27252 bp, 30 predicted proteins | sample MunlanPumphouse3_FD_192504 | JGI IMG/M metagenome (GOLD analysis project Ga0265294, IMG submission 192504) | Groundwater microbial communities from a municipal landfill in Southern Ontario, Canada - Pumphouse #3 | ecosystem: Environmental > Aquatic > Deep subsurface > Groundwater | place...
GCTGCGGTCATGAGCACCGCTGACTCGCAGCTGCTGGTCGCCGCCTCATCTGTCACCAACGACCTGCTGAGAATGCGGAAGAAGCACCTGAGCGACAACCGGCTGGTTTGGGCATCCCGGGCAGTTGTCATCATCATTTCAATAATCGCCGCATTACTTGCCATCGACCGGAACGGCGGCATCATGGACCTGGTTTCCTATGCCTGGGCCGGCTTCGGCGCAGCTTTCGGCCCGGTCATCCTGCTGTCGTTGTATTGGAAACGGGCCAACGCCAAAGGCGCTTTTGCTGCCATGCTCGTCGGCTTCCTGACTGTCATCCTGTGGAACACTTTCCTGGTAGGCGGCGGCGTTATCGCCGGCGGTGCCTGGTGCATTTATGATACCGGCCTCTACGAACTGCTGCCCGGCTTCGTATTCGCCACAGTAGCCATGATCGCGGTAAGTCTGGCAACCGATGAGCCTGATGACGAAATGCTTCAGGACTTCGATGCTGTGGCCACCGAAATGAGGGAAGACTGAAATTATTTTCCGGGCCGGCTGAAAACGACCGGTCCTTTTCCGTTTTCACCGGAATAAATAACGGTTTCCCGCTGTAGCGGAGATAAAAAAAATACCGGACGGCGGAGCAAGCCTCCGCCGCCGGCTCACTGGATGTCGCTGAGGTTATAGACCATCACGCGGCGGCCTTTGAAGGTCTGACCGAACACCTCGTCCACGACCTCCTGGGCCCGGGACTTGACGACCTGGATCCGGGATTTGTTATCGTAGACATGGACGTTGCCCAGATCTTTCGGGCTGACCCCGGCGTGCTTGATGACAAACTTCGTCAGTACGTCCGGCGTGACCCCGTCCTTCGAACCGACACTGATCTCCAGCCGATCGTAGGAGGTGTTGTCGGGTTTCACCGGGGGGGCCTTCTCGATCTGTACGTAGGCATGCACCGGCCGCGGATGGGCCGGCACACCCTGAGGCTTCGGATAGGCAGGACGGCTGACGGCGGGCTGTCCGCCGTTCCGTTCCCGACCGGGACGGTCGGAAAGCCTTTTCTCGCCGCGGGGCTGCGGCCGGGAAAGCTTGCCTTTCAGGGTCCGGCCCGGCATCTCCGTCGGTTCTTCCTGTCTGGTACGGCCTTTCTTGGTCCGGGCGGCGTTCTCGCCGCCGGTCGGCTGCCGCGGCCGGCGCTGCTGTTCTTTTGCGGCCTGAGCCTTGATGGCGGCCTGCGCGGCCTCTTTGCGGACGGCCTGCTTCTGCTTGACCTGTTTGGCCTTCTGCTTCGGCGAAGAGGGCTGCTCCGGCAGGTAGTTTGGGGAAGTCGGCGGCAGCTCGACAATCCGGCGGCCGACAGTCTTCTCAATCTCGTTCAGCATTTTGACATCGTCAGCTGTGACAAAGGTAATGGCCTTGCCCTGATGGCCGGCACGGCCCGTCCGCCCGATCCGGTGGATGTAGCTCTCAGGGTCGCTGGGGATGTCGTAGTTTACGACGATATCCACGTTCTCGAAGTCCAGTCCGCGGGCGGCGACATCACTGGCCACGAGAACTTCGATGTCCCCGTCGGCAAACGCTTTGATCGTCCGTTCCCGTTTGTTCTGGGCCATATCACCGTGGATCGCGCCGACACTGTACTCGTCCCGTTTTAGCTTCCGGCTCAGATAGTCGACCTTCCGTTTGGTGTGGCAGAAGACCACCAGCTTGGGATAGCCGTCCTCGATCAGGTGAATGAGCTCGTCCCGCTTGGAGTCCCGGTCTGTCATGATGTAGAACTGCGCAGTCAGGTCCAGCGTCGGTTCGTCCTTGGAAATCAGGAGCTCCCTGTGGTTGATCATATGCTTTACGGCGAGCTTTTTGACGTCGTCCGTCATTGTGGCCGAGAACATCATGGTCTGCCGCTTCTTCGGCACCTTGGAAAGGATCATGTTAACGTCAGGCAGGAAGCCCATGTCTAGCATGCGGTCCGCTTCATCGAGCACCACGATGCCGACGGCGCTCAGATTGAGCACCTTCCGCTCAAGGAGGTCCTTGAGCCGGCCTGGCGTACCGATGATTATGTCCGCTCCTTTCTTCAGGTCCCGCACCTGGTTCTCCACGCTGACACCGCCGTAGATAGGCAGCGACCGGTGGCCGGTGTATTTGGCTAAACGGTCCAGTTCTTCCGCCACCTGAAGCGCCAATTCGCGCGTGGGGGTCAGAACCAAGGCCGTGGGCAGCTGCGCGCCGCTCTTTGTCTTACTGAGGATGATGGAGCCATAGGTGCCGGTCTTGCCGGTTCCGGTCTGCGCCTCGGCAAAAAGGTCGCTCCCGGTCAGTCCAACCGGGATGGCAGCGATCTGCACGGGCGTAGGCTCCGTCCATCCGACGGACCTGATGGCCCTCAGGACTTCCGCCCCGATCCCCAGGTCCTCAAAACTCTCTGCTGTCATGTGATTCACTTTTGGAATTGGATTCAGAATAAAACAGTCTGCGACGGCCGCAGACGCCTATCGATGGTATCCGCTTATAGCTACCGCTCATAGTATATAAACTGATAGACGCCGAGGCAACTGTTCCCGGGTCGCCGGAACGGCCGTGATGCGGCCGTCCGGTCCCGTATTTTGTTTTCACTCGCTTGCTACCTTGAGGTCATCCATGTGCATAACGCCCTTCGGACAGATACGCTCACAGCGGCGGCAGGCTGTGCCGGCACAGCGATCGGAGGCACAGCGGGCATACATCTTGTCACCCTGCTTGACGATTTCCAACGCCCTCTCCGGACACTCTTTCATGCATTTATGGCAGCCGATGCAGCCGTCCAGTTCACCGGTCAGGAAGGTTCCGCTCTCGATGATCTGCACCGGACACTTATCGGTATCCGGCAGGTCGGTCATGGAGACCCGTTTGACGCTCAGTTCGTGCTTCGGTTCGGTCAGCGGCGGCATCTTGTAGAGATCCAGCATGTTATTGTACTCGGACATCGGCATGCCGCCGCACCACAGGGAATATTCGATCGAGTAGATGTTCTTGAACGTCTCGGATGTCGCGAACATGCAGTGTTCGGCCCGCAGTTTCTTGGCGAACTCCCGCAGGTAGTCCATATCCATCTCGCCCATGGCGATCCGCCGGGCCATCTCGATGGAAGTGTTACCGAACTGCACAATCCGGCTCACGCCGGGAACGACCATACCGACGCCCATGGCCTTCTTCGCATCGACGTACAGACCGGACGCCCCGGACATGTAGGCGATGTCCACGTCGCCGGTCCACATGCCGGCCTCGTGCAACAGGGTCAGGAACCCGGCGCGCAGAGCACCGATGGCCTTGCCGGCCTCGTCCACATCATGGGAGGTAATATTGATCCCGTCCTGGAGACAGAGCTTGCCTTCGGGAGTGATGATCTTCGGCGGTTCGACCTTCTTGGTCTTCAGTCCTTCGTACAGGGTGGCAACTACACCGGTGCCGGTAATGCCCAATGCGCGGATGGCACCGGGGGCGGTCTTGGTGACCCTGCCGGTGGTCGGGTCCACGGTGTCGCTGGTGACCCCGATCATGGCTTTGTTGAGCACATCGCACTGCCAGCCTTCGGGTTGGATATTGACGTCAGAAATGGCCCCCGGCGCCGCCAGCATACCCCGCTCGATCTCCTGCCCTTCCAGGGCCGGGCCGGCCGCGGCGGAACCGGTGATTATACGGCCGTCGCCGCAGATGAGCGCCATCTCGGCGTTCGTCCCGTAATCGGCCACGATACAGGGCTCCTTGCTGTCAAGCACGCCGGTGATCATCAGCATCGCCATGGCATCAGCGCCGATCTCGTGCCGGACTGCCGGCGGGATGAAGACCTGGGCGTTCGGCATGCCTTTAATGCCCATGTCCTTGGCCTGGAGGATCGCACCGTCCCGGGGCGGAGACACAACGCCCAGTTCCCTGAGCATATTCTTGCCGGCGTACGCCAGGTCCCTGATCTCGATGTTCTGGAACAGCGAGAGCTGGAACGGGTTGCCGCAGACGGCCACCCGCTTGACCTTCGCCAGGTCGATGCCCAACTTGCCGAAGAGCTGATTGACGCATTTGATGATCAGGCCGTTGGCCACATCCTCACCGGACTTCATGGCAAAGTTCACGTGGTCGATAACGTTCATTCCGGGAATCGGGTGCCGCTGCGTGATGGCCGTAGCGACGGTCTCTTTGGTCTCCATATCGATGGCCTGGCAGCGGAGACCGCTGGTACCGATGTCCAATGCAATTGCATATTCTGTCATTTCTTTGCCTCCTTCTGAAGCAGGTGCTCTTTTCCCAGGGAGAACCCGATCGCCTGAGCCACCATGGCCGCTGTTCCAATGGCCAGCGGGTCGTGGATAAAGGTCGCTTTTCTAAGTGTAGCTTCGTCATAGACGTGCGGGATACCCGGCGTCGAGATGATCGCACCCGGTCTGATCAGCTCTCCTTTGATCGGAGTCGGAGAGGCGTTTAAGATCAGGTCGGCAGCGGCCGTGGCCTTTTCTATGTCTTCCGCGCAGACTGTCCCCGGAAAACGGGCGACAACCTCCGCGGCCTTCGCCCGTTCCACATCTGCGACTGTGGTCTCGGCTCCCTGTGCGGCGAGGAGCGCGACCATGTTGGTCCCGACCCGGCCCGCACCAAGGACCAAGACTGGCTTGCCCCGCAGCCCGTGCGCGGCGCCCCGAAGGGCCTCCACGTAACCAGCGGCGGTACAGTACGAATTGTTGGAGTACTTTCCAGCTTTAATATTGTACGCCATATACTGGACATCGTCGGCCATCAAAACAAGGTCGGCACCACGGTCAACGGCCTCACCGAACCCGTTTACGTCGGTGGCTGCCGTGACAAAGCAGGGCAGTCCCATATCGTTGACAGTGTCAGCGATCGTACGGGAGAAACCGCCGATAATGCCGAGCCCGGATGTGATCGGCACTGCCGCGGCCCGATAGTCCCGAAGGTTTATGCCGGCGGGATCGAGCCCCACCGCCCGGAATCCAAGGCTCATCAGATCCATGCCAACGGTTTTCAGCAACGACCGGTCAAGGGCAGTGAGCTCATCCGAGAGCCCGTGGATCATGGACGGGGTCAGTCTGGTCATCAGACCACCTCCGGCATCCGGTCCACAAACTCCTCGAGACCGCACTCCCGCATAATCTGTGCAATGACCTTTTTGCGCTTGGTGAGCACTTCGCCAGGCGTTTTTCCGTGCGTGATCACAGTGGCATGCCAACGGCTTCTGCCTGGTAAATAGTCAGTCATCATCTCGTCGGACCCAAACAGCCCCTCATAATAACGAGGCTGCTGAACGTGCGAGAATTCTTTCTCGCCGCTGGCAATGAGCCGGTTGCCGTCCGAGTAGAAATGCTCATAGGAAGAGCAGCCCGGCTGCCGAACAGCGATCGAGGGCTGTCCCGACACGGCCCGGTAGAGCTCGTCAAGCAGGTTCACGCCCGTCGCAGCGACGACAGCCGCAGGAGTCTGACTGGGCAGCCGGGCATCGATCTCCAAGATCCGCAGGCCCCGGGGACCGTAGATGCCCTCCAGGTCCATGATGCCGCTGAGCCCGATCGTCTCGGCCGTCTCCTGAAGATAACTGCCGAACACTTTGTCCTCCGCAGGCGGTAAGATGTCTGGCTGGCACAGTACCTGCTTGCAGTCGTAGTTGTAATCGAGCACGACCTCGGTGGTCACGTAAGAACGGGCTTTCCGACCGTTCCCGACAGCCTCGACTGAGATGCTTTTGCCATGCACGAACTCCTGTATAATCGGTTCATCGTGCAGGTCGGCGACCTTTTTCAGGGCCGCCGGCAGTTCGGCAGCGGAGTTGACCTCGCTAACGCCGACGCTGCCGCTCTGACAGGAAGGCTTGACGATTGCCGGGAAACCGCATTCCGGATAGGGCTGCGGCAACGGAACACCCAGTTTGGCCATCATCTCGTTCGAACGCTGTTTCGAACAGGAGATGTCATAAGCCCGGAGATCAAAAAGGAACGGTCCGCCGAAACTGCCTTTCATCCGATCCAGAGTTTCCAGCGCATCAAGGTTTTCAAGCGCCGGCAGAACTGCATCGCAGTCAGCCAGAATCTTAGCGGCTTTCTCCGGTTCCTTCACCACATCCAGGGTGACAGAGCTGTCGGCCAGAGAACGTGCCGGAGCGTTCTCCCGCCGGTCCAGAACGACAGTCTCGAAGCGGGCTTTTCTGGACAGATAAGTCGCTTCAATGCCCTGCAGGGCACCTCCTACAATTCCCAATTTCATCCTACTGCCTCCATGCCTTCATAATAAAACCTCGAATGGTCGAACTTTCCTTGCGGATGTTAATGTCAGTTAATCTTGCAGCCGTTGAGATAACTCAGGCTGGCCCCGCCCTTTTTGACGGTACTGTACTTCTCCTTGATGGTCAGCAGTCTCTCGATGCCAAAACCGGCGCCGGACCAGGGTTCGTGGACATCGTGGGCGGCGTCGAGATAATGCGGACCGACCGCAGCTGAGCAGACCTCCTGCCCGTTGATATCTACGTCGATGGTCTCCTTGTAGACGTCGGATTCTTCGTGCACAAGGTTGTAGTCCGGCAAATGGGCGGCCTTCATGACGATGTCGATGTACCGCTTGAGGGTCTCGGTGGGATCGCCGGCCGGACCCATATCCACCAGATTCAGCATGGTGAACTCTTCCAGATGCATCCCGCTGTGGGATTCCTTCCGGAAGCAGGAACCGACCTCGAAGATTTTGACCGGGCCCTTGGTATGGTCACGCAGCGACCGCATGACCGTGTACAGGTTGGTGGCCAACATCGGCCGCAGTGCCCGCTTCTCGTCCAGCCAGAAGACCTGCTTGAACAGCGGTTTCTCCTCCGTGATGGTCATGCGGGCCAACGCATCCCGTGAGATGATTATCGGCGTGCGAACCTCGATGAAACCGTCTGCTACCAATGCGTTCGAGATGTCGGACATAATCTGCGTAAGACCGTGCCGGGCAGGGTGTCCAATCATCTGCTGGATTCCCGCCTCGTTCGCGGACGCCGCTTCGGACATCTCTTTGGAAAAGGCCGCATCCCGGTCCGCAATGCTCTCGAAAAGCTTGGCTTCATAGGAGACGTTCCCGTATTCCCGGAGCCGCTGAACCTGTGCATCGGTGTATTTTACCGCCATAAGGGATCACTTGGATAGTAAGAAAGGCGAGAGACCGGGGTGTCGACCCCCGCTGGCTAGGTTTTAGAGACCCGCTGGTCGCCGGACCGTCCCCCATTCAGATTGTATATACAGGCGGTGGTCTTAAATCCTTTCTTCGCGCGCGCGACTAGAGGAACGCTCAGATGCTCAGGCCGCACTTATTGAGCGTTACCAGAGCTTTATCGTACACTTTCTGATATTCTTTCGTCGGAGTAACGCTGACCACGTCGTAACAGTCCTGGAACCGTTTACCCACCGGCGGGTGGGCGAAATCCTTTTCGTACTGGGAGATGAGCCGGTTGAGTACAGAGTTGACCTTGGCAATGTCCATACCGGCGGTCGCAATAGCCGCCTCGCCCATCATCCGGGCCTCCATGCCGGTGGTCCAGTCCTTTACCACACCTTTTGATGATGCAGCGCCGGACAGCAGTTCGCGGCCTGAAGCAGTATCAGTGATCGCCTGAGCGGCGGTTTCCAGCAGGCACATCTCGGTGCACGGTCCGGCCAGAGTATAATACTGATTGCCCAGCAGCAGGTCGGTGTTCAGGTCGATGGCGGCGGCCGCATGGGCGGCAATCTTGAGCGTCTCCCGGGTGGTGGTCGTACCCCACCGGATATGAATCGGGCCGTCCAGATGCAGATCGCAGTCCAACAGAGCGTAGGAAGCAAGCATGGTCGCCACGTCGCAGATCGCGGTCTCCTCGACGCCGCCGCAGTAGCCGCCGAAGATTGGCATCTGCTCGATCATGATAACATCGCCGTTGGTCTTCCAGCCGGCAATCATGTTCATCCCGGCCATATCGATCTTCAGTTCGTTGAGCTGGGAGCATTCGTGCAGATCACAGTTCTTCAGTCCGAAGTCGGTCAGGTCGGCGGAAAGCCGGCCGGCAGCCGATAACGGGGTCTCGGGTCCCTAGATACCCATTCCGGGACGGCCGCACAGAGTACAGGCCTCGCGTACATAGCGAATCTCTGCCAGAGTGGCCCGGATCTCCCAGGGCGTGTTTGTCGTGGCCGGCTGACCGCAGACAGTGTTGAGCACGCCGCTGACCAGCGTATCCACGACAGGCTCCTGGACGTAGGACTGCATCATCGCCGGAAAGATCTCTTCGGAGACCGGGGCCCCGGTCGGACCGCCTTCGATGATCGGCTTCCGGGTGCTGTTGCCGTGCCGGGATTTACAGCTTACCTGGTCCTTGCCGCGGCCCAGTTTGATCTTCTTGGGCGCTTTGCGGACGCCCTCAAGGATCTCGTCCTCCGTCAGATACATGACCCGGCCGAGGTTGGTGTTGTAGAAACCAGTAGTTACTAGCATCTCGAGACCGGCGTGGAACAGCCGGTCGGACAGATCGTCGTCGGTCGGCACGATATCCGGACCGAAATTGATCTGATACTTTTCCTTCATCGCCAAGGCATTGTTTGGGACCGTGACATAATCCCACGAGTCCTCCCGAACCCGCTTACCCGTGTTGAAACGGGTGTAGGCCTCGAAAATATCCACTGCTCTTGACGCTACCATGTTAAACAAATCCTGAAAATATTATTTAAACATTATTCTGTACAAGACTGCTTAATTTAAGTATAATAATCTACAGAATACAAATTTATGCATATCTGGAGACTTGGATTATGCTGCAGATATGCTTTACGTAATACTCATATCGGATCCACTCCGACCCCGGGCGTAATGCCCGGGATCCCGCCGACCCCGCCCCCGGAAGGGCCGGCGGTTACCAAAGCGTTTCAGTTCTCGATGTCGAGACCGAGGTCGCGGAGCTTCTGCACCGCACCGTCGTAGACCTGCAGATATTCCGCGGTCGGCTTGACGGTCTTGACGTCGTAGCACTCCTGGAACCGCTTGCCGGCCGGAGCACTGTTGTAGTTGCCCTCGTAGCCGGAGACCAACTTCTCAAGCAGCTCGTTGACGTCGGAGACCTTCATGCCGGCGGTGGCCAGCGCGGCCTTGCCCATCATGCGGGCCTCCATACCGGTGGTCTTGTCTTGAACGACGCCTTTCGCGGCAGCGGAACCGGACAGGAGCTCACGGCCCGAAGCGGTGTCGTTGATCGCCTGAGCGGCGGTCTCCAGCAGGCACATCTCGGTGCACGGTCCGGCCATCGGGTAGTACTGGTTGGCCAGGAGCAGGTCGGTGTTGGCATCGATGGCTGCAGCCGCGTGGGCGGCGATCTGCAGGGACTCCCGGTTGGTGGTGGTGCCCCAGCGAATATGAATCGGCCCGTCGAGGTGGAAGTTGCCGCTGAACAGCGCGAACGAGGCGAGGGTGGTCGCCACGTCGCAGATCGCGGTCTCCTCGACGCCACCGCAGTAGCCGCCGAAAATCGGCATCTGCTCGATCATGATGGTGTCTCCTTCGGTGGTCCAGCCGGCCAGCATGTTCAGGCCGGTCATGTCCATCTTGAGTTCATTGAGCTGGGAGCACTCATGCGCATCGGTGATGCGGTGTCCTGCGTTGGTCATGTCAGCGCAGAGACGGCCAGCCTCGGACAGAGGCGTCTCGGGTCCCTAAACACCGAGTCCGGGACGACCGGCCCGGATGCGGGCCTCTTTGGTGGCCCGGAGCTCAGCCATGGTGGCGCGGATCTCATACGGGGTTTTGGTCTTGGCAGGGTGGCCCTCAATGGTGGTCATGACACCGTTGACGAGGTCGTCGATGATGCCTTCCTGCGCATACGACTGCATTACCTGGACGAAGACGTCCTCCGAGATAGGCGAGCCGGTCGGCCCGCCCTGGATGATGGGCTTCACCGGACTGTTGCCGTGCCGAGGATAGAACCGGGCGATGTCCCGGCCCTCGCCAAGAATCAGCTTGGTCGGGGTTTTGCGGATGCCTTCCCAAACCTCTTCTTCGGTCAGATGCATGACCTTCTTCAGGTCCACGTTGTAGAACCCGGTGGTCACGAGCATCTCAAGACCGGCATTGAACAGGTCGTTCATCTCCTTCTTATCCTCGGGAATGAACTTTTTGCCGAAGTTCAGATGGTACTTCTCCTTGAGCGCGGTGGCGTTCTGAGGGATAGTCGTGTAGTCCCACTCGCTCTCGTCCGTCTTCTTGCCCTTCACGAACCGCTCGTAGACGTCGGGAATCGTGAGTGCTCTTGTTGCTGCCATTTTTCATTCACCTCAATCTGTTGTTCACTGGGTCAGGGACTTGACCAGGTCGATGATCTCCGCACCGGTGGCCGAGTAACCGTCAGCACCGATCTCGTCGCACCACTCCTTGCTGCAGGGGGCGCCACCGAAGATGCACTTGTACTTGCCGCCATCTTCCTTATTTGCTTCGACGAGTTCCCGCTGGGACTCGAGGGTGGTGGTCATCAGTGCCGAGCCGCCGAGGACGGCCGCATTGTGCTCCTCCGCTGCGTCCAGGAACTTCTGGCAGTCGGCGTCCGCGCCGATATCGATGACGTTGTAGCCGGCACCGCGGAGCATGGCACAGCAGACGTTCTTGCCGATCTCGTGGATGTCGCCTTCCACCGTGCCCATGACAACAGTGGCCTTGGCGCCGGCACCCTTGTTAGCGGACATGATCGGTTCGAGGATCTTGAGGGCGGCTTCCATGGTCTTGGAAGCGGCAACGACCTGCGGCAGATAAATTTCTGCCCGATCGAACCGCTGACCGATGGTCTCCATACCCTTGCCCAGGCCATTGTCCATGATATCGGGGACGGAAATCTTTTCATCAATAGCTCTCTTCGTAGCTTCCTGGACGAGCTTGACGTTCCAGGTCTCGATGGCCGTCTTCAGATCGGCTAAGGTCTTTTCGATGTCGCTCATGTAATCACTCCGAACACTACGGCATTGCGACGGACCGTGTTTTTCACTGCGGTTTCCCGTCTTTTTCTGCCTAGTCGCTATATCGTAGTCTACTATTTAACCATTTCTTATTCATTTCCAATTTTGTTGATTATAATATTTAAACTTAATGTTTTCAATAACTGTTTCTATTGAATTTCCAATTGACTGTTCATTTGTCTAATATTTCTGAAATCAAAAAAAGTAATTCGATTTAAACACCTGCATACTGAGCATTTTTCAAATAATTACCCAATGTTTTGGACTGATTAAAAGATATATTTATATATTGAATGTTAAAACACATTATCAGTGTTAATGCCAACATTCTTGATAATTGGAAAAACAATCATTTAACCACGGTAAACGGTTTCAAGTATTGTTAAATACCGCCGACCAGTAACAGACTTGGGGGGCCCGGGAACTTGTATTCGGCATACGCCATGACCTGCATCATCATTGCCGGACTGCTAGAACCGGTCTGGGTAATAACTCTGAAGAAATCAGAGAGCTTTCACAGGCCGCTGTGGGGTGTGGCCACAGTGATATTCGCTATCGCCAGCCCTTTCTGCATGTCACTTTCGCTCAGCGAAATCCCCGTCGGAACGGCCTATGCGATCTGGACCGGCATCGGTGCCGTCTGTACAATCATCGTCGGCCGGTTGCTGTTCAGCGAGGGTATCTGCCGCCGGCAGCTGCTGTTCCTGACGATGATCATCTTCGGTGTGGTCGGCCTTTCGCTGACCGGGAGCGGCGCATGAGCACTAACTGGGCTTGGCTGGCCATTTTCGGCGGCGGCTGTTTCGAGACGGCCTGGGCTCTGACCATGAAAATGTCTGCCGGTTTCACCAACCTGTTCTGGACCGCAGCCACTTTGATCCTGCTGATCGGCAGCATGTTAATGCTCAACTATGGCCTTAAACACGGCATTCCGGTCGGGACCGGATATTCGGTCTGGGTGGGGATTGGCGCAGTCGGGAGTCTGACCATGGGCGCGCTCATCTACGGTGAAAACCTCTCCCTCCTGCAGGTTCTCTTTGCCGCTCTGATCATCGGCGGGGTTATCGGCCTGCGGCTGACCGTCAGCAGACCGACCGCCGACATTCGGCAAGAACGGTCTGACTGAATTTTTTGGAAAATATGAAGATAAAAAGATTAAACCGGCTCCGTTGAAGCAAAAAGAACGGACGGAGCCGGTGGTCTCCACAGCCGTCAGACCTTGGAGACCATCTTCCGGGCCACGATGAAACCCGCCACGGAGACCGCAATGATGACGATCGCCCACAGGTACTCGGAACCCGGCACACCGTTAGCGAAGTACGCTACCAGCGCGTCCCAGTTTGCACTCATGCTTTGGCCTCCTTTTTACCGGCACTGCCGAGCAGCCATTCGTATTCGGAACGGCCCAGGCCAGTAATCCGGTACTTCATGAGCAGCCGGTTCTTGCCGAGCTTGGAGCCGTCTGTATCAATCGCTTCGTCGATGCCTTCGATGAAACCCGACGTGCTGACCTCTACCAGATCGAAGTTCAGGCAGTTGCGTCCGTATGTGGAATTCATACCGTATTCGGCAGCGAGGATATCGATCATTTCGTTGCTCCACCGCTCCTCGCCGTCGGCAAGAAGCTCAATGATACGGAACTTGATCGGCCGATTCTTCATGGCATTCTTTGCCATTTTCAGGCCTCCTTCGTTTCGTCGCTGCTGCGGAGCGACTCAAGGTTGTCCGCTGGTTCGGTAAACATGATGAACGTACCGATGATGCAGATGATCGCCCCGACAACATACGAAGCCTCGAACGCCCCGGTGAAGACCAGCAGGAATACTACCGCCATCAGACCGTAGAGCGAACCGATGGCCTGGCCACGGCCGACTCCGATGAGCGGGAACGACTTGTACCAGGTAACGTAGCACAGCCCGAACGTGATGCCCATCATGAGCAGCACGAAGAAGGTCGTCGGTTCGAAGATACCGGAGATACCGCTAAGTATCGGCACGCCACAAATCAAGAGCAGCGGGATCGCAATGACCCACCAGATGATGCATTCCATGACGAACCGGAGCGTCAGCGCCACATCGGGTTCAGAGACGTCCAGTCCCTTGCCCGCAACGGCACCTTCGATGCCCCAGCCGACAATGGCCATCAGGCCGCCCACATACCCCAGCACCCGGGCATTGCCGCTCGTCAGATCGCTGTACAGGCTCATGGAATAAATCACGATGCCGCCTATAAGGATGACGAACAGACCGGCTTTGGCCCGCCGGGACATCTTCTGGTGCAGCCAGAGGATCGACAGGGTCATTCCGATGATCGGATAGCAGAGCGCCGAGACCGCAGAGAAGCCCGGGCCGATGAAGATCGAAGCAATGTATGATCCGAGGATTGCCACCGGACCGCCGAACACTGCGCCGAGGAAATAGTACTTAGTGCAGCAACGGAGCTCACGGATCGCCCGCTTCATCTCGTGCATCTTACCGAGACCGATGCACCAGACCAGCAGGGCCAGCACTACGAACAGCGCGTTGAGACCGGTGATAAGGACCGCTTCCATCAGGGAAGCGACGTTCTCCCCGTAACTGACCGTAAGATTTTCTGTAATTGTTGTAAATGGCGTCAGAGAGAACGACAGATTGCCCGGAATATACCAGGCGCCCCAGAAGACCGCACAGAGCAGGGCCATGATGTAGCCCAGTTTTATGCGCTCCTTCGTATTCGCTTTTCTGATCGCTTTAGCGTCCACTGTTTCATCCATTTTTTTCACCCCCGTTCCGTTACCGGAACCGTAAAAAGAAAAAGGGGGGAGACCCGGAGAACAGTCCGGATCTCCGGTTTCACTTCAGCCTTTCACGGCCTTGACCATCTTGTTGACGATGTCGGTCGCATTCTCGGAGTAGACGTCTGCTCCGATCTCGTCAGCCCACTGCTGGGTGACGGGAGCGCCGCCGACGTTCGTCAGGCATTTGCCTTTGAGGCCTTCTTTCTTCATAATTTCCTCAAAAGCTTTCTGGTTCACCATGGTGGAGGTCATCAGCGCGGAGGTACCGACGGCCACGGCGTCATTGTCCTTGCACGCCTTGGCAATGTCCTTCAGCGGGATGTCCCGGCCCAGGTTGACGACGTCGAAACCGGCAACTTTGAGCATAATCGCGCAGATGTCCTTGCCGATCGAGTGAATGTCACCCTCGATGGTGCAGATGACGAACCTGCCCAGACCTTCCGTTGACTTAGCAGAGTCGCCCAGGTGCGGGGTCAACAGGTCGACCCCGGCGTTCATCGCGTTGGCCGCGGCCATGATGTGAGGCAGGAAGATTTTCTTCTGCTCGAACAGGTCGCCGCATTCCTGAATGCCGGCGGTGTAACCATCCTGGATCAGAGCGACCAGGTCGACATTCTCGTCAATGGCTTCCTGGGCAACGGCCTTCGATTCCTTGGCGTTGTAGGTCAGGACAGCTTTCTTAGCTCTCTCGTTGAGATCTTTTTGTGCCATGTCAATCTCCTCTTGATTTTTTTTAAGGGGTTTACTCGTTCTCTTCCCGGGCAGCCTTCTTCAGATAGGCCTGATCGGCCTCTTTGGTGATGGCTTCCAGTTTGGCCAGCACGTCGGCATCGATCGGCTTGACCTTGTGATTCTTCAGGACGTCCACGACTACATCGTGGGCGGCAGTGGCCGCGTCCTTAAAGCCGGCGGCTCTCCAGTCGCCGAGCATAAACCGGTTGAATACTAGCGGGTCGGAGGCCAGGTCGATGTTGTCCATGGTGGTCTGGTGTCCGATGAAGTCATTGCCGACGCCGACCTCTTTGATTGCGTCGACGCAGAGCGTCTTGTCGTTGACCTCGATACCCTCCATGGCCTTGCGCTCCATGGCGATGATATCGTTGTCCAGCACGAGCTGTTCCAGAGAGAAGGTCATGCCGAGCTCAAGCATGCCCGAACCGTAGATCATGTTCGCACCGGCGAGGGCGGCGAAGATCGAAGTGATAGTCTTTTCGTGGCCAGCCTGAGCGTCAGGGACCTTCGAGTCGGTCTACATACCGGCCACAAAGACGGGCAGACCGTAGTACTGTCCGAGTTCTGCAACGGCCGCGCTGATCATACCCAGCTCAGGCGATCCGACGGGGGCGGTTCCTCTCTTCAGGTCAAAGGTGGTGGTGGACGAACCGTACCAGACCTTGGCACCCGGGCAGGCGAGCTGCGACAGGACGATACCGGACAGGACTTCGGCATTGTGAGTCACAAGAGTACCCGCCAGGTAAACCGGCGAGGACCCTCCGGCCATGGCCATGGATAGGACGTTTACCGGAATGCCGTCCTTGGCACCCTGATAGATGCACTGGGCCGCGTTGTGGCTGAGCTCCAGCGGAGATGTCGGGCAGACCAGCATAGACATGATCGGCTTTTCCCGGGCCATCTTGTCGTCGCCGTGGTAATAGGCGTCGATCATTTCCTTGTAGAAGTGGACGTTCTCGGCCACCGGGTCGATGTGGTGGAAGTGCTTCGTGGTATTCTTGAGCGAAGTAAGCATCTCGTGGACATCCTCGGCGCCTTTCCCGGCCCAGTTGCGGGCGGAGACCGGCAGCGAGAAATAGGAGATCCCGTCAGCCCAGTCGCACAGTCTGGCAATCTTCGCCAGATCGTCCTCGTTGGAGTCGCGGGTCTCGAATTTGCCCGGACCCTTGTAGTCGCAGACCTGGATACCGGTACCGAAGCAGGTGTAGTGGACGCGGCCCTTCCATTCCTGTTCGAAAGCGCGGGAGTCCTCCCGGCCGTACAGGTAGAACTTGTGCGGGCAGGTAGCCAGGGCGCGGTCGAGCACAAAGGACGGGATCTTGACCATGCGGGTCTTCTCGTCGACCTCGCAACCGCCTTTTTTAAAGACCTGCAGACACTCGTCGTCAGAGACCTGCACACCGTAGTTCTCTAGGACATCACGGGTCGCCAGATCGATCTGGCGGATTTCATCGTCGGAGAACAGTTCGAATTTGATACCGTTCAGGACGTTTCTTGCTGGATAGCAAACTTGCTTAGACATTGTATTTCTCCTCCTATGGCTTAATCAGTTTTTCATCATCTGGCGGAATTTGTCGCAGCTGTTGATTTTGATACCAAGCAGCTTTTCGATGTTCATTTTCGCCGCGATGCCGCGGGGCGCGCCGGGCAGACCGGTCACAACGCCGAGCTTGAGCTCCTCTCTCTTGTCGCGCATGATCTGTTCATCGCCGATTTCGAGAGGGTCAAGGTCGAGCTTTTGGGCCACATATGCCTTGGCGTCCTTGAGTTTCATATTCTGAGAGTACTCCATCCTGGCCACGAGATCGCCGGCCGTGCGGATACCGCCCATGCCGGAAGCCATGTAGTGGGAAACCGCCATACCGCAGGGGTCGCCCACACCAACCTAGACACCGTCTACTTTCGCAATCTCGACCATGGCCTTGGAGCAACGGGTGACCGCATCGATCGGCGCAGTCTCAAACATCGGGATACCGCCGACGCCCATGCCCATATTGACGTGGACCGGTATCCCGCTGACCGCAGTGCAGGCCTTCACAAAGGTAACTGCCCGAGCCAGGTTCCAGGCCATGCTCTTGGAGCAGCTGGTATTGACCACGGCGCCGAAAACGTTGGCACCGGCCTTCTGAGCCAGCTTACACTGCTGATGCGGATACAGACCGGCCACGACCTGACCGTCGTATTCAATTGAACCGTGGATGCCCATGACCGATTCACCGGCCATGCCGACGTTGATGTAGGCATTCGGGCAGGCCTTCCGGAGCTTCTCGACACCGTTGAAGGTACCGACCGCATCCGCATCACCGGCCGCGCCGGTGGTGTCGAAGTTGAAACCGTCCGCGCCGGCATCGTAGATCTTGGTCGCGACATACTCGATATCTCTGGCCAGCGCCTGGGCCGACTTCTCGGCCTGGTCCATGGCCTCCTCGATCTTGAACTCCCGCATCAGGTCGGCAGGATTACCGTACGGACCGTCGGGAGCATAGTACAGACCCATGTTCGGCATGGCGCCGTAGAAGTACGGGATGACGATCTCGTTCTGAATCTCCTCCATGGTCTGCATTTCCATCGAGATGACCGGCTTGACCGGCTTGATGCTGTAGTCTGAGTGGGCAAGTTCGAAAGTATCGGCTCCGAGCGCGCGCTCATGGAGCAGCGCAGCCTCGAGCCGGCCCATGTCGACGCCGTTGCCGGAGTTGCCGTTGTCACCGGTGAAGTCAAGCTGACCAATGTCATAGGTCAGCGGAACCTCTTTGCCGGGCTCGACGCCCACGGTCCGGTTGCGGTCGCAGACAATCTCCAGCAGGGCCTCGACATCGTTGTCGTCGAGGGCCTGAATTCCGCCCATGTCAGCGGCATCGGCCGAACCGGCCTGGATATCGGCCAGGATCTGATCCTTGGTCATGAGGACGCGCTTGCCGTCCCCCATTCTGGTATAGTATTCGTTAGCTGCCATCAAAATCCCTTTCTCAGAGGTCCTTTACTTTCGCTACGGTCTCGCTCGCAGAGTCACCGTAAACATCGGCGCCGATCTTGTCAGCGTACGCCTGGGTAACCGGGGCGCCGCCGACCATAACGACAACCTTGTCGCGCAGACCGGCATCCTTGAGCATAGAAATGACATCTCTCTGGACAGTCATAGTCGTGGTCATAAGGGCCGACATTCCGCAGAAGGTGCAGCCTTTCTTGACCTCGTCAATGAAGGTCTGTTTGGGCACGTCGCGGCCCATGTCGTGCACATCAAACCCGGCGCACTGCAGCATGGTCGAGCAAATGGATTTGCCGATGTCATGGACGTCGCCTTCGACGGTTCCCATGACGACAGAAGCCTTCTTGGCGGTGGTCTCCCCGCTTGCTTTCAGTTCGGGGTCGAGAATCGTCATGGCCTGCTTCATCCCGGCCGCCGCGCTCAGCACGTGCGGAAGAAACAGTTTGCCGCGTTCGAAAAGCACTCCGACCTGTGTCATACCGGCGGAAAGGCCGTCAATAATCTGAGTGGCGGACATTCCGGCTTTCCTTGCGCCCTCAACAGCTGCGGTGATGCCGGGCACTTTGTATGCCACCATCGCATCGTACAGCTCCTTGTTCTCCTTGGTAAAGTCTGTCATTTCTTTCTCCTCAGGCTGCAGTATCCCAATTTTCCAACTGCTGATTAAACATTACACCCCTGTTATTTAATGCTAACTCAAGTTAAAGCATATCATTAAATAGTAGTTTGTAAACGATTGAAAATTTAAAACGAAATGTTTTATATATTAGTTTAAAAAACATGACAAAATGGAATACCTTGAGCTATCAATCCGAACTCAGAATTACTTCTCTAATACGACAAAAAGTGACATTTTACGGTGATTTTTAGTCAATTTTCCCAAATATTTTCAAATTTTATAAAACTATACGTCGTTAATTAAGTTGAGCAATCATGTAAACACACATTTTGTGAACTGTTTTTACAGTATTTCACGCCCATTAATTGGATGTATGCAACATCCATCCAATAATTATGACCAACCGCATATTAACTGCACCACTCGCTTTTTTCGATTATGCACTATAATAATTCAGATTAAACAGTCGACAGACGGATTGCGTCCGAAGATTCCAGAAACAATCTTCCAATTGTGCTAATACTCCCCACAAATGCAATCGTTGATACCTTGCGCTGAGTATCTGTTGACTTCTCAACCAAGGCCGTCGATGTTCCTCCGACCGAACACCGACGGACGATATATTTTCCAGCTGGTTGCAAAATGTCAAGTATCAACGTTTCTATAGGACGGAGCATGGTTGACAAGAAAGACGACAAGAGCGCCGGCCAGAAACTGCAGGACACATTGTGCCTGCAGAACAAGGACCTCGGAACGATCGATGCCGATCTGCTCCAGAAGGCCCTGCCGTATGCTGAAGATTACAAACTGTTCCTGCGCAATAAAACCGAGCGGGAAATCGTGGACTACACACTCCCGATCGTAAAAAAGTTCGGGTATAAGGAATTCAAACTGGGCACCAGATACAAACCCGGCGACAAGGTGTTCTATAACAACCGCGGCAAGAACCTCATTCTCGTCACCATGGGTGAGAAACCTGTCGCCGACGGGGTCCGGATCAGTGTCGCCCACATAGACAGCCCGCGGCTGGACTTCAAGCCCAGCCCGCTGTTTGAGGCCGACGAAATGGCCTATTTTAAAACCCACTACTACGGCGGGATCAAGAAATATCAGTGGACCGCCATTCCGCTCTCCCTCCACGGCGTGCTCGTACTGAACAACGGGAAGACCGTGAAGGTACGTCTGGGCGAAGAACCCGGCGAGCCGCAGTTCTGCGTCACCGACCTGCTGCCCCACCTTGCACGGGAACAGATGACCAAGCCGATGAACAAGGCCATCGACGCCGAACAGCTCAACGTACTGGTCGGCTGCTGGCCGTTCAAGGACGACAAGGCTTCCCAAAAGGTCAAGCTGAACATTCTCGACATGCTGTTCAAGAAGTACGGCATCATCGAGAAGGACTTCCTGTCCGCCGAGCTTTGCGCCTGCCCGGCCTTCACTCCGACCGACCTCGGCCTTGACCGTTCGATGGTCGGCGCCTACGGTCAGGATGACAAGGTCTGTGCCTACGCCCAGTTCCGGGCAGAGACCGAGACCAAGCACCCCGAGTACACCTCGATGATGGTCTTCGCCGACAAAGAGGAGACCGGTTCCGACGGTCCAACCGGCATGCGGTCGGTCTTCTGGAAAGACTTCCTGGAGGATCTGGGCTCTGCCTGGGGCTGCGAGATCCGGCATGTGCTCCGCAAATCCCTCTGCCTGTCCTGCGACGTCAATGCCGCCATCGATCCGGCCTGGCCGGAAGCGTTCGAGAACAACAACTGCTCGTTCCTGAACTACGGTCCGGTCGTCTCCAAGTACACGGGTTCCGGCGGCAAATACTCCACGAACGATGCTTCGGCCGAGGTCATGAGTTTCCTGCGGAAGATTCTCGACGGCGCCGGGATCCAGTGGCAACTCGGCGAGCTTGGCAAGGTAGATGTGGGCGGGGGCGGCACGATTGCCGTCGACATCTCTGTCCACAACATCGACACGGTCGACATGGGCGTCCCGGTACTCTCCATGCACGCGCCCTTTGAGGTCACCTCGAAGGCCGACGATTACATGCTGTACCGTGCCGTGTACGAGTTCTTCAACTCCAAAGAGCCGAAGGATTTCTGATAAACTTCCCGGTCCGGGTCTCAGGCCCGGACCCCTTTTTCTCGGAACTGCCGGTCGAATCCTGCTGATTTCTTCTGCATCCAACCATGGCTGAACTCTTGTCCGCAGGCGCGGCAACGGGAATATCAGCCCGCAAGAGAAAGACAGCCGCCAGTAAAGTCCACCCCGGCCGGGTTTTCTGTTCACCGGTTCAAAACCTTCCGGAAACGGAACACCTATAATGACAAAACCGATCTCTCTGAAACCACATTTCGGATAGATTACGGGCATGGCCGATACCTATATTGACACGACATAATCGCGGCGGATGGCAGAAGTATCTCAGACTTCGGCCGCGATAAACCGTTATACGTTAGAACTTACGGTTTGTCACCAACGTAGATGTTGACCGCACCAAAGGTCTTGGAATGGACCTCTACGTGGACAAAACCGGCCTTTTCGAACTTGGCCGCCATGACCTTGCCGTGGGGGAAACCCTGGATCGAGGTGACCAACCAGTCGTAGGCTGGCATTTTGCCGTCGAGCTTCTCGCCGTGGTCATACTTACGGCCCATCTTCTGCACCCGGTTCCGTATATACCATTTGTAGAAGTAACGGACCACCCGGTTGTCCGGCGTCGCCATCTCGGCCACAACCGCCCGGCCGCCCGGCCGCAACACCCGGTACATCTCATCGATGGCCTGCTGCAGGTCGGTGACGTTCCGGAGCATGTAACCGGAAGTGACCAGGTCAAATGTGTCGGCGGCGTACGGCATCTTGAGCGCGTCGCCTTCGACGAACTCCACCAGCTTCGGCAGACTGCGCTCTTTCATCTTTGCGCGGGCGAGATCTAGCATCTTCGGCGTGATGTCCAGGCCGGTGACGCTGCCTTCGGGACCGGCATGCTGAGCTACCTGGAATGCTATCTCGCCGGTTCCGGTCCCCACGTCCAGGCACCGTCTGCCGGCGATCGGCCCGGCCAGTTTCATCATATACTCATGCCAGCCCTGGATCATGTGCATGGACATGATCTCGTTCATCTCGTCGTAATAATCAGAGATCTCGGTGAAAACATCTTTCACATAGGTCTCTTTGCCTTTGAATTGGGTGCCGTTCGGTTTAATCTTATCTTCGTTACCCATCTCAGATCATCCCCGCCAGATAGTAGCCTATCAAACAGCCGGCGACCAGCAGCACGCCGAAATGCCAGTTCAGTTTGAACGCCAGCGGCACTAGCAACCGGTTCCGGCCCGCGTCGGCGGGGGCCTGCCGGCTGTTCTGCCACATCACATACGCATCGTACAAACTGAGGAAGGCCAGAACACACGGCCACGGAGCCGCGCCGCAGACCAGGAGCACCGCCAGAATCGGGAAACTGACGGTGCAGGTGAAACGGTACCAGAACATGCTCGCCCGGTAACTCAAGTGCTGCGATTGGGTACCCACGTGTACCTTCCGGTCCTCGTAATAGTCGCGGGTCTCATTGCCTGCCAGCACTGCCGTGATCATGAATGCGTTCGGCAGCGAGAGCAGGAAAACCTCCCAGGAGAGCTGCCCGGACATAACATAGTAGGTACCGAGCGGCATCAGGACCCCCATCATGATGAAGACGCTGAACTGCCCGAGCCCGTGGTACTTGTAGGAGGGACCGACGGTATAGAGACTGGCACCGGCCAGGCCCAGCAGACCGAAGATCAAGATCCCCCAGCCGATATACCAGATGAAGACCAAGCCGCAGAGCGCCACGATAGCAAGACAGGCCGCACCGGCCCAGAAAACGCTTTTCGGGTTCAGCATGCCTGAGACCAGTTCCGGAGACCGGGACTCGTTGTCGACGGTATCGGCTCCTTTGATGTAATCGCCGTAGGTGTTGAGGATGTTAGCGGCCGACTGGAGCAGACAGCCGCAGATCAGGACCATCAGGAAGATCCACCAGCAGAAATTTCCGTCCTTGAAGGCCACCGCGCCACCGATGAGAACCGGAATCACCGCACCATGAAGTGTCCACGGTCTGAAGATGTTCGCCCAGCCCGGGGTCACCGGCTTTACATCTGCCATATGGGACAGCGGAAGGAAGGGCTGCACTTTAATGTAGCGCCCGCACCCTGACATAAAAATCTAATATCGTCATCCGCTGTCAGATGATGTGAAAGCGATCGACCTTCTCTGCAGCACGGCGTTCATGATGGGCGCAGCGCTGGTCCTGTCACTGATAACGAACGTCATGGGCTGGTTCCCGGGCAACGTTATCACTTCCGACATTCGCAGCAACGTGACCATCCTATTGCTCGCAGCGATGATGACCGTCACGCTCTCGCGGATTCCTTTCCGGAACCTGAGCCCGACCAAAAACCCCAAGTCCGTGGCCCGGGCCCTGCTGCTCGGCCTGATATTGGCCTCGGCCATTCCGCTGGCGGCCTGGCTGATCCTGCGGAACATCCCGGCTTATGCCGCCTATGCCGACGGCCTGATCTTTATCGCCGCCGCACCGTTTGCGGCCTCGGTAGGTCCGCTGTCGCTGATTCTGCGCGGCGACCTGGAGCATGCTCTCCGGTCGACCATCATCGTCTACATCGTCGCGCTGCTCTGGATTCCGTTCGTCATCTGGATTACTCTGGGCACTGTGGTCGATATGACAAAGGTCGTCATTACCGTCGTCGAGATCATCGGCGTTCCGCTGGTTCTCTCCCGGCTGCTGACCAAGGTAAAGATCAATAAGACCGCCATGGCGGTCATCCTGAACTGCACGATCTCGTTTCTGGTCTGGCTGTCCGTCAGCGCCACGACCTTCCCTCACAGCATGATCATCCTCACGGTCTTTGCGCTCATCGCCTTCCTGCGGGACTTCGGCCTGGGTTCCGTCACCGAGGTCATCGAAAAGCGCTCCGGGATCTCCTGGTCCCAGCGGGTCACGGATATCCTGATGGTGTCATACAAGAACAAAGGCATCGCCATCGCACTCTGTGTGTCGGTCATGACCGGGCCGGCCATCGGCAATGCCATGGTGGCCATCGCCGCCTCGATCGTAGTCGAGGTCATCTGGGTGGCATTCATGGACTCGGTCCTGTTCTCCAAGTCCCGCATGCAACGGGAACTGGCACAGGACCGGCAGTCTGGCATTGCTGAGACCTGGCAGGAGTGAGACAGTCGGGGCTTCGGCCCCGCACCCCGGCTTTTTTTCAGTACTGCTTGTAATCAAAATAGTCAGACAGCCGTGCATCCTGCCGGCGACTCAGCGGTACAACCCTATCGTCCGGGGTCACCTGCCCGTAGAGCATCTCGGCCGTCGGGTCATAACGGTGCAACGCCCGGGTCGCAGGACCAGGATCGTTCGCGTAGCAGTAGCGGCAGTCGTGGGCGCAGGTGTTGTACGCGCCGATGTCGATGTTCTTCACGCAGCGGCAGCCGGCCCGGAGCGGCACGGTCAGGTCCTCATAGGGAATGTCCAGCGCCGCCATCTGCCGTCCGTCCAGACAGCCGCGGGACTCGATGCCATAGCGGGTCAGGTCGAAACGGGGGCAGCAATAACTCAGCTGAATGCCGTGAGCGGCGGCGATCGGCGCCATCATCGCACCCATCGCATCGGCCTCGGCCGCCGTGACCGACCGAAGACCGGTCCGGTCCGTCCGGCCGTACAGATCCACGAAACTGAAGATGCACCGACGGGTACTGCCCTCCAGTTCCCGGCAGAGCAGTTCGAACTTGCGCCGGTGCCATTTCACATCCATCATGTCGCTCATGATGACAGGGTCGTACCGCCAGATCGTCCGGTCGGCACCGATCCTGTCTGCCAGCGCCCGGAACGCGTCGGCGATGTCCGCCTTGAACGGGACCCGGGGCTCCAAGTCCCGCCCGTACGGTGTGAGCGTGATCTGGAAAAGATATATGTAGCGCATCTGGCCGATCTCTTTCAGAAACGGCATCAGCGGCCGGGGATCCTTGGACATGAACACTAGCGCATCGACATTCGGCCGGGTCAGATCCACCCGGTAGACCAGGTTCTTCACCATTGGGTTCCTGACCATCGCGTAGCCGGCCCGCAGCCGGTTCATCAGCCATTCGGCGTGGTAGGCGGGAATATCGGTCCGGCGGCTGGCGCAGATGATCATCAGGGCAGTCTAAATGGTCACCCATTAAGTATTCTCCTGCCAATACTGCAGCTGATGGCACCGGAGCACATCCACACCTACCTCACTTCGCTCGGTATGCTGAGCATCAGTAGCGATGGTGCGGTCATTACCGGGGTGTACCTGCCAACAGAGAACCTGCCGTCGCTGCCGGAGGGGACCGATCTGCTGATGAACCGGGCCGCCGAGGAGATCGGTGAATATCTGTCCGGTCGGCGGAAGACCTTCGACCTGCCTGCAGAGCAGGAAGGCACCGAGTTCCAGCATCAGGTGTGGCATGCGATTACGGCGATTCCCTACGGGAAGACAAAAACTTACGGCGAGATTGCCCGGCAGATCGGCCGTCCCGGCGCTGCCCAGGCTGTGGGCACCGCCTGCGGCAACAACCGGCTGCCGCTGCTGATTCCCTGCCACCGGGTGACTGCAGCCGACGGGCTCGGTCGTTACGCCGGCGGCGGCCAGCTGAAACTGCGGTTGCTGAGACTGGAGCATGATCTTGCATGAACCAACCGGAACTGGACGCACGGCTGGCAGCCCGGATCGATCTTAAATACCGTGATTTCAGCCGCCGTCTTACCCCCTGCAGTCTGCCGTTACTCGGGGTCCGCCGGCCGGCCCTGCAACAGCTGGTCCGCGAAATTGAAAAGGACGACTGGCGGACGTTTCTGGCGTTGCCTGCGACCTCTTTCGAACAGTCGGTGATCCGCAGCCTGATCGTCGCCCGGGCACCGATGTCCGGGGCCGAACGGCTTTCCCGGACCGAGACGCTGTTACCGGAACTTGACAACTGGGCCGTTATTGATTCGCTCTGCGCCGCTTGGCACATCGATTCCCCCGCCACAGCCGAGGTCCTGTGGCAGTGGAGCACGACTTTGCTGGACACCGGGCAGGAGTTCCCGATGCGCATCGGTGCCGTGATGATCATGGACAAATTCCGGGACCGTGAACATCTTGCGGCAGCGCTCCGTTTGCTTACCACGACCCACAATGACGCCCACTACTACCGGATGGGACAGGCCTGGGCGCTGTCGTTCTTTTATATTAGTTTTCCGGCCGAGACAGAGGCCGCTCTGTTCGACGGGAACCTGAGTCTGCCGGAACTGAAACTGACTGTCAGCAAGATCCGCGATTCCTACCGGGTCCCAGCCGATGAGAAGCAGCGGTTGACGGCTCGGGTCAGAGCGCTGACGGAAAAATAATCACTCGGAGATATCCCGGACCATCTGCATGATGGCCGCGGTGTTCTCCGCACCGACGCGCGGGCCCTTCCGTTCCAGAAAGGCCCAGTCGCGGGCGGCGCATTCGTCCCTGAACTCGGGACTGGTGACGGCGATAACCCTGCCCTGAGGCAGAGTATTGTCGGCCAGCATCATGGCGAACAGGTCCTTCGGCACACAGACGATGATCCGGTCGAAGATCTTCGAGGTGTAGTTGATCGTGCCCAGGAAATCTTTAGCCTTCTGCACCCGTTCATAATCTTCCTTCTTGGACATGACCTCGGACACCGGATAAGGCATCACGGTATAGTCGGCCGGGACGTAGCCGAAGTGGCTGGTGATGATTCCGAACGATACCTCACACAGTTTGCTGCCGTCCTTTTTCTTGGCCAGGTCCAGCCTGGCTACCAGATGTTTGACCTCCTGGGCGCGGCCGCCGAACATCTCAAAGGCACTGGCGACACCGTCCTTCAGGAAGACAGCGGAGTCGTTGGTGATGACCAGCACCAGAGTCGGAGCCTTTGGGAGCGCTTTCTGGATCAACCCTCACACCTTCCCCCGGAAACGGTAGGCGATGTTGCAGTTGCCCTCGGCCGAGACCATACACGGACCCCGCGGCGAAGCCGGAGTGCAGGCCTTGCCGAACATGGGGCACTGCTGGGAGTCGATGATGCCCCGAAGGACCTTGCCACACAGACAGCCCTTGGCCTCCGCCTCGACCTCCGGAGTCTTGGCCAGTATGTCGGCATGGACCTTGGTGGCATCGTGGTCGGCGAATTCTGGCTTTAGAACCAGCGCCGACTTGGGGATGACCGGGAATCCGCGCCAGGCGCGGTCCACCGGGTTGAAAGTATCTGCGATCAACTTCTTGGCGATCGGATTGCCGTGTTCGCGGACCAGCCGCGAGTACTCGTTCTCTACGTCGGCCCGGCCCTCGAAGCGCTGCTTTGTAAGCATATAGCAAGCCATCAGCATGTCGAGCGGTTCGAAGCCGGTTACGACCTGCGGGATGTGGTATTTGTCCCGGAACGGATAGAATATGTCCAATCCGGTTATGACCGCCACATGACCGGGCATAATGAAACCGTCAATCTGGTTCTCTCCCAAATCCAGCAGGGTCTGGATCGCCGGCGGACAGACCCGGTGGCAACTGTAGACGCTGAAGTTGGCAGGCAGATTGCCCTTCTGCAGCGGCACCGCGGTAGACGGAGCGGTAGTCTCGAACCCGACGCCTACGAACACCAACGGTTTGGTCTGCTCCCGCGCCATCTTAACGGCATCTTCGATAGAATAGACAATCCGCACGTCGGCACCTTCGCCCTTCGTATCGAAAAGCGAGCCGATGGTGGTCGGAACCCGCATCAGGTCGCCGAAGGCAGTCACGGTCACGCCATTCCGCGCCAGAGTGATCGCATCCGCGATCTCGGCGGCCGTGGTCACACACACCGGGCAGCCCGGGCCCTGCCGGACCTCGATGCCGGCATCGGCCAGCATCGGCGTTAGCCCGAACCTGACAATCGTGTCCTGGTGGGTCCCGCAGATGTGCATGAACTTGCTCTTCAATCCCATATCCTTGATGGCCGCGATGATTTTCTTCGCGGTCGCCTCGTCCCTGTATTTGAACATCAGTCGTCACCGGTTTCAATATCCATGTTCTTCACGCAGCAGGCCTGGCCTGCCACGACCTCCACCTCGCCCCCGCACTGCGGACAGGACAGGACCGGAATGTTGTGTTCGGTGCTGTCGCCGAAGTCG